>JAEEGL013501152.1_pt1 | contig 14062 bp, 12 predicted proteins | sample 9134231 | NCBI WGS metagenome assembly JAEEGL01 (sample SAMN16246548, study PRJNA631951) | gut metagenome | biome: gut microbiome; feature: rumen; material: fiber-attached | host: Bos | place: Iran: Karaj | collected 2018-10
ATGTTTAAACAAACAAATATAAAATATAAAAATTTTGATTTAAAGTTTTATAAATCGGATATATTTTCCGGCAAATTAATTCATCTTTTATCGACAAGGATAGGCGGCGATACTCCGAAGCCTCTTGCCGATTTTACCTTGAGTGCCAAAGATTATCCCGAATTAAAAAATTATGAAGAAAAAAATAAAAAAATTCTTTGCGAAATTATCGGTGCAGATTATGAAAAGCTTGTTCAGCCTAACCAGCAGCATACAGATAATATTTTGGTACTAAACGATAAACTAAAAGAATTTGATAAAAATGCTCCTTTTGACGGAGTAATTACAAATATTCCAAGCCTTCCCGTAATGTTGGTCTTTGCCGACTGTATACCCGTTATGATTTATGACAATACTAATAATGTTATGAGCATAGTTCATGCAGGTTGGAAAGGAACGGCAAAAAAAATCGGAGTAAAAGCTGTTAAAATTATGCAGGAAAAATTTAATTGTGACGTAAAAAATATGTCAGCAATAATCGGTGCGGGAATTTCGGGTAAAAATTATGAAACTTCTCCCGAAAATATAGATATATTACTTATGACAATTAATAAAATTTATGCTAAAGATGTATTAACGGGAGAAAGAAATATCGATTTAAAAAAATTAAATGCTTTACAATTAGAGGAGGCGGGAATAGAAAATATTGATATTTGTCCGTTTTGTACTTATGATAATAATGATTTATTTTATTCATACAGAAAAGAAAATAAAATAGCAGGCAGGCATGCATTGATAGGAATGTTAAAGGAGTAGAAATGACATTAACGGTTGAGGATAAGAAAAATCAAATTAATGAAGCCATTAATAAAATTTTGATTTATATTAATTCAAATCTTAATATCAAAGAGGATTTAACTGAATATTACAAAACTCTCGGGCTTCATAATATTGATTCCCCACAAAAAGCTACCGCAACTATTAACTATATTTTTGAAAGAAGATTCGGTGTTGAAAAAAATGCAATTTTATCGCTTGTGCTTCGTGATGTTACGGATTTAACACAAAGAGAAAGAGAAATAATCACCTCATTACAAAACTCCGTAAACGGAGTATTTGAACTAAAAAAAATTACTCCTGATGAATTTACAATGTATAATCTTATAAACGAAAAAACTTATTTTGCTAAACCTCTCGAAAAATTTTCAAAATTTTCTAATTTATATACCGGAAATTATCTTGTCTGCAGAATAGTAAAGCTTGATAATGAATACTATGTTTATCATATTGTTGATAATATAAGTTTAACAAATAAGGTGGATGCTTACAGGTTAGCTGTATTAAAAATAGCCCAAAATCCTGAAGCAATTTATTATGATAACGAAGATAAACTTATCGAAATAAAAAATAATATACAAACCACCTTGGAAAAATTCCAAAATATTTTTAATGCGGAATATGTAGTTACTACAAACAAATTAGCTGATAATTTAATAGAAAAATTAAATGCTTATTTTGAGGGTAATAACAACATAACAAAAGAAAGCTTTAATGACCTAATAAAAGAACCTGAAAAATATGTTTACTATGATATTTTAAATTTGTATTCAAATAATGATATATTTAAAAATGCACAGGCAGGATTTTCACATCATAAGGAAACTTATGACGTTGCAATATTGCTTGATAAAGATACGGGGCTAAATGTTTTACCCGCCTTTGGTACATTTTTAAAGATATTTGAAGCAGATAATTATCAGGAAATCGAAGGCTACAAGGAATGTGTAAAAGCATTTGTAGAAAATAAAAAAATTCCGAAAAAAGTATTACAAATTGCTTATGAAAAATATTCTCAAAACTTCATTAACAGAATAAACGAAATATTTGATGAGCATTTTGAAAATTTTGACGAAATACTGAATAAATACAAGAATAATATTGAAGGCGAAGAATTTTCGCCAACTACAACTTTATATAACAGTAATGCTTTTCGCAAATTGCTTGAGGGATTAAAATTTGAAGAATTTAAAGAAGAAACATCAAAATATCAAAAGGTCGGAAGAAATGAGCCATGCCCGTGCGGAAGCGGTAAAAAGTTTAAAAAATGCTGCGGCAAGGCTTACAATTTATAATTAACGGGAGTAGATATGGAAAATTCAGAATCAAATATAACACTAATGTCAGAACAGGAAATTCAGCAGGAGGTACAAAAGCTTTTATCTGTAAATAATATGGAGGGTGCAAGAAAACTCCTTGAAGATGTATTAGAACATGATAAAGAAAATCTTAATGCTATGTTTGTTCTTGCTCAGATAGCTGAATATGAGGGTAAATTTGATGAAGCCTCAAAATATTATCAAAAAACATATAAAAAAGATATGCAAAAAGAATTAAAGGAAAGAATTGCTTATGTTTATGAGCAGGCAGACAATTATGAAGCTGCTTTTGATATATATAAAAGTTTTTATGAACAATCTCCCGATGATAAAAATGCAATAGAAAGGTTTGCAAATTGCTGTTCTATTTTGAAAAAATACGATTTAGCAGTAGAGCTTTATAACAAAATACTTACAAAAGAGCCTGATGATATTGTTGCATTAAGACAACTTATTGATATATATGAAGATACCAATAAGATGATGTATCATCTGTTTAAAGCAAGAGTAGCCGAAATAGAAAATACACTTTCACATGCTCTTAGTGAATATAAAAAAGCACTCAACCTTGCGGAAAAGGATGAAGATATTTTGAATATCAGATACAAGCTTGCAAAACTTTATAAGCAAACGGGCAAGCTTGAAAATGCACTTGATGAATATACATATATTCTATCAATTTCGCATGATAATTTTTCGATATATTTAGAGCTTGCTCAAATATACGAGGATATGGGAAATATGTTAGCTTCTGTGGATATTCTTGAAAAAGCTCATAAAATTTATACAAATAATGAAGAAGTTTCAAGAATGCTTGCCGATATGTTATATGAAACTGAGCAATTTGAAAAAGCAAAAACACTTTTGGAAAAACTTTGTAAAGATAACATAAAGGATATAGAGCTTAATATTACTTTGGCAAAGACTTATCTTGAACTTGGCGAGGTTGAAGAAACGGGAAAACTTTTAACAAGTCTTGAAAAAATTCATCCCGATGCAACAGAGGTTTTGGTTGCTTTGGCAGGGTACTATACATTAAAAGAGGATTTTGAAAAAGCTAAAAATTATTGTAATCGTATAATAAAGAAAATTCCGACAAGTCCGTTAGGATACGGAAAACTCGCTCAACTATATGAAAAGCAAAAAGAAGAACATCTTTCTCATTATAATTACGGACTCTATCACGAATTAAAGGGAGAGATGGAGGAAGCAACCGATGAATTTATTTGGGCATTGCATTACAAGGATGATGATTTTGCCTCAATAGAAAAGCTTGCAAATATTTATCAAAAAAATAATGAAACGGATTTAGCAATAGAATATCTTGAAAAGCTGCTTAAATTTGGTGTAAATACGGAGGATACAGCTTTTAAACTTGGAAAATTATATATTGAACAAGGTGATATCGAAGCTACACAAAAATTTTTGGATGAAACAATAAAAGAAAATCCGAAAGCTATTGAGCTTTATCTCCTTAATGCCGATTGTTTATACAAATTAAAAAATTATGAAGAAGCACTTGAAGCATACAGATATTATCAAAGCAATACTAAAAGCTGTGAAACAATTGATTATGTAAAAGAACAGATAGAAAAAACAGAAAAAAAATTATCCGGAGAAAAGGAAAGTCTGTTTTCAAAGATTTTTCCCTTTTTGAAATAAACGAAATTTTCTCCTCCTTCATAGTCTATTCGAAATCTTCTTAAAGAGGATTAAAGCAGTTTACTTTATGCGTTAGTGAAACATCGCTTGTTTTCGGTTTTTCTTCAAAACATTTTTGTGTTGCATAGGGGCATCTTGTTGCAAAATTGCATCCTTTGGGTAAATTTTCATTACTGGGAAGCTCTCCTTTAATAAGTTCAACCTTTGATTTATTTGATGTATCCACATGCAAAACAGAATTTAGGAGTGCTTTTGTATAAGGATGTTTTGGTGTGCTAAAAAGCTCATGCGTATCAGCTATTTCTACAATTTCACCCAAATACATAACAGCAGTTCTTGAACAGAAGGATTTTACCGTACTCAAGTCATGAGAAATAAACAGATAAGTAAGATTAAATTTTTCTTTCAACTCCTTTAATAATTTAATAATTTGAGCCTGAATACATATATCCAAAGCACTAATCGGTTCATCAGCCACAATAAACTTAGGCTTTAGAATAAGAGCTTTTGCAATAGCTATCCTCTGTCTTTGTCCTCCGGAGAATTCGTGCGGAAAATTATCTGCAATATTATAAGATAATCCGACTTCGTTTAAAACTTTTTCTATCTCTGATTTAATTTCGGCTTTTGATAATTCTGTATTAATTTTTAATGGTTCAGCCAAAATGTCTTTAATTTTCATTCTGGGATTCAGGCTTGAATATGAGTTTTGAAAAATCATCTGCATATCTTTTCTAAATGGTTTTAATTGTTTTGAAGGTAAGTTTGATATTTCGTTATTTTCAAATTTTATACTTCCCTCGGTTATCGGTGTCAAATTCAACAGAACTCTGCCTAAAGTAGTTTTTCCGCACCCTGATTCACCGACTAAGCCTAAGCTTTCATTTTGGTATATATCCAAATTTATGCCGTTCAAAACGTAAACAAGTTTTTCATTTTTTGAAAACAAGCCTGAATTTTTTGAAAAATATTTCTTTAAATTTTTAATTTCAATTAATTTTTCCATAATAATATAATACTTGATATATAAAATTTTAACATCACATAAAAGTATAGATTCAAGTAAATTATTGTAAACCTAAAATTGCTTATTAATAGCCAAGTTTACAATTTTTAATCAAAATAGTATTGCATTAGTTTTTGGATCTTGTGATAATAATAATACAAGCGAAGGGAGTGGTGGCTGGTAAGACCAAGCTGGAGAGAAAAAAATATTTGCTTGGTTTCTAAAGAGTAGAATATATGAAAAGTTTATATCGCATATTTTGCGATGAGATTTGAAAATTAGGTTGGAATTAAAGACTATTCAAAGAGCAAGGTTTTGGTGTTATATCTGCAAAGCAATCTCAATGAAGGTCTTTTTTTTTCGTATTTTCGGGAGGGCGAAGCCCAAAGAGCAACAGCCAAATGAAGCGAAGTAAAATGCGTTAGCATTTTATAAAGCGGAATGAATGGCTGTGCGTACCCGAAAAATTATCTCATAAACGTCAATAAAAAATAAAAAATAAAAGAGAAGAATTTTACGCAATTTTTTTATATAAAAATACTTTATTATAATATATCCTATGGATTTTGGGAATAACTATTGGGGAAACAAAATGGCATGGAATTTTAAAAATATAAAATTTAATAATTTTTCAATACCGTCTGAACAGCAGGCTTTACAATTTAATTCTGCAGCTTTAAATCCGGCTCAGGTATCATTAGTACAAACACAAGAAATACAAACATTTCAGCCAAATTTACATGTGGTAAAAGCAGTTTTACCTCAGCCACAAGCAGTATTTCCTGAAGGACAAGTGATTTTGCCGCTTATTCCTGACGCAGCAGAAGCATTAAATTCTCAATTACCGCAAGCATTAACAAATCCGAATATATTTCCTAATTTAGATCAAAATGTTGTTATTCCAAATTCTATGCCGTTATTTACTAAAAATTTACCAATAAAAAGGGAAAATATAATTTCAACAATTGAGAAGGAAAAAACGTCATTTGAAAAAACAGAAGATTTTGTTGCTGAGATAAAAATCACATTAGGTGAATTGGCTCAAAAGTTGACACCATTTCTTTATAATTTTGGGGCAGTATTACCTGCAGTATTTACCTCTGCAGCGTTGAGCGAACTTATGCCGTCAGCTATAGAAGGAGCAGCACTTCCTGCTATAATAGAAAAAATAAAATATTCTCATCAAAATAAAGTATATGAATTGAAAGCCAAATATCCTAAATTAGAAAAAACCGGAATTTTTGAAACTCTAAAAAAAAGTATTTGTGATTATCAATTAGAATTTATTGAAATAATTATGACCAAGAACCCGAATTTTAATACAAAAGCATTAAGGGACTTTTTAGAGAATTTATCAAATCCGAAAATCACTAAAAGGCAGTTAAAATGGTTTAAAGATAAAATTAATCAGAAAATACAAATTCAAAAGGGTAAACAAATCATTGATGAGCAAATATATGATACAAAAGATTTGTTTACATTAATGTCATATATTTCATCAGACAAAGATTTAGCTGAAAAGCAGTTTGATTGGTTGGATAAAAACATGCCTGATAAACTTGATTTAACGAAAATGAAATTTCTTGCCACAATTTTAAAAAATTTAAAACCCGAAATAGCTGATGGGCAATTTGCTTGGGTAAAACAAAAACTTGAAGAAAATCCAAATATTGATAATAATACAGTAAATATTCTAAATGCAGTATTATCGGCATTAAAACCCGGTATTGTGAAAGAACAAACAGACTGGGCTGATACACAATTAAAAGCAAATCCGAAGTTTAATCTCGAGATGTTAAGTGCTGTATTATCATCATTAAAACCGAATATTATAAACGAGCAGCTTGATTGGGCAGATAAAATACTTGAGGAGTACCCGCAAATAAATGTTTCTGTAGTAAAAGCCGCTTTATCTTCATTAAAACCTGAAATTTTAGAAAAACAAATAAATTGGGTAGACGAAAAACTGAAAGAAAATCCAAAATATTCGTCCGAATTAATAAGGGCATTACTATCAAATTCCGATGCTGAAACATTTGATTGGAAAAAGAAAACATTTGAAAAACTTATATCATATAATAGCAGTATTAATTCCAAAGATATGAATGAATTTTTAAAAGGTGTAAAACCTGAAATAATGGATGTATATACCTTAATGATTGATGAACTTTTGAAACTATACACTCTTACATCAAATAATATATTAATTACCGCCAAAGGCACAAACGCAACGAAGGAAGTATCCAATTTTATGAAAAAAAACATTAATTTTTTAGGCAAAGAATTAATGAGACAAGTAATTGTATTAAACGAAATACTAAATCCTGAAATAGCCCAAAAACAATATGAATGTTTTGTCAATTATGAAAAATTATTCAAATTTAATTATTTTCAGGATATAGAAGAAGCACTTGTTATACCTGATGCACTTGATCCTAAAAATATTGAAGATAAAATAAAATGGTTAAACAGCGAAATAGAAAAAGGCAATAAAAGAAAATCAAACATAATATATGGATTATTAAGAGGACTAAATCCGGAATTGATACAAGAACAAGTAACATGGGCAGATAATCATACAAATATTCAAGATGAAGTTTGTGCTGCTTGTTTATTATACTTAAAAAAGGGAATACATGACAAACAGTTTGCTTGGATAGAAAAAAAATTTAAAGAAAGATCCGATATTCATCAATACATAATTGCTGCAACAATGTATTCAATTAAACCCGATTTAATTAATGAGCAGTTAGATTGGGTTGACGAATTTTTGAAGGGAAAAGGAAATAAACTTGATGCGGATAAAGATTCGGATGTAATTGCTGAAATATTGCCTCATTTTCAAAAAGAATTATTTGAACGTCAGAAAAAATGGGTAAATGATAAATTAGAAGAAAATAAAATCGATTCTACTCTTATTGGAATTGTTTTACAATGTATGACTCCTGAGCTTGCAGACAGACAGTTTTTCGCTGCAGAGAGAATATTTAAACAAAATCCTGATATTCCGATGGCAACTTTAAAAAAATATCTTCAGGATGAACAGGGATTAGACAGGCTTGAAGATGATTTCATAAACAGTACCGGAAAAAGAGCGAACAAAAAAAGGAACATAATAAAACAAAATAATGATATAAAAGAGAAATTAAATCACGGAAAGGTAAAAGAACAAGTTAAAGAAACACCTTTTGAAGAAATGAGCGATGAAAGTTTAAAAGAAATGCTTGATAATATTTATCTTGATAATGATGAATTCCTTAGCAGTAACAGATTGTGCAGTATATATGAATTTTGGGAAAAAGATATGCCAATCGAGGATAAAAGAGAAATGCTTATCGATTTTATTAAAATTTTAGAAAAAGAAAAAAATATTGATAAAATATGTCAATCCGAAGTTTTTTTGAGTATGGAAAAATTTATAAATTCATATAATGCTATGGAAAAGTTATATAACACTTACAGAGCAGAGAACAGATTGTTAGAAACAAGTATTCCTCAAGATTTTGCAACATTCATATTGGATTTTGACAATTTAAATATAGCCGGAGTCGATAATATTAGTAAGAGCAATATTATAGCATATTTAATGAAATTAAGTGACTGGTTTAACAGTGATAAATGTAAGACAAATAAATTAAATGATTTTATTAAGCTTTTTGATGTTGATGACTGTGTTGAAAAAAATATCATTGAATATTATGTTGAAAACTTTTATATAAATACAGATTTTCAAACAGTTGCAAAAGGAAATAACAATAGAAAAGAAAATGTAACAATTACCTCTAAAGCAAAACAAGCTGTTTATGATAAATACAAAAGTCAGGATGATTATTATTTTTTAAGAACTTTTGAAAGAGCAGCATCAATAATTGTTCCGCCAAAAGGCACAACCGGAATTAAGGAATATCCTTCATCTGATGAAACTGTAAAAGGTAAAAAAGAAATAAAAATATCAGGTCATAATGATCGAATATTTAATAATAATGATGATTCATTTGTATTTGATATATTTGATGAAAATGGAGATCACTAAAAATGGCAGGGGAACTATTTTAACCTATTAATTTTGGAAAACCTAAAATGCCGCAAATTGACTTTCAATCTCAAAATATACCCTTTAGTGTAAATTTACCTACCGCAAAGGCTCTACCTGATATAAATATATCTTCTAACGGTGTTTCAGCTTTGCAAGATATGCAATCTAAAGAAATCCCTTCCGTTTTTGATGTTATAAAATTTTTGTCAGAAAATTTAGGTGCAGATGCTATGAAAAGAACTCCTGTATTAAGGAACCATGAGCTGATATTTGATAAATTGCGTACGGACTTTTTGTCGGATTTTGATAAAAAAATATTTGCAGAGCTTGAAAAAATGCCAAAAGCAGATAAGAAAAAAGATGGTATTATAGAATGGCTCGAAAAAGACGATGAAACCTATGGGCTTATGGGTAATCACACTTATGAACTCAGAAAATACGATAAAGCTAATGATGTTGTATATCTTATAAATCCGCATGATTCGGAAGAAATGATTTCCGTTCCGTATAATTATTATGTAAATTCGGATGGAGATATGGATTTATGCAATCTGGAAGAATCAGAAGAATAAAAAGGCTAATGTTGTTATAATTCCTATAGTTACACAATAAAAGCCAAATATATTAAGCGAAAATTTGTTTAAAAATGCAATAAAATATTTTATGCAAAAATATCCTGATATTCCTGCTAAAATAGTACCGACAATAATAGGTCCAAATGCAAAATCAGCAAATTCTCCGGCTTTTATGAGCTCTAATGAATGATAAAGAACGGCTATAAGTATGACAGGAATACTTAACAGAAAAGAGTATTCCGCTGCATCTTTTCTGTTTAATCCTGCAGCTAATCCCATAGCTATGGTTGAACCCGAGCGTGATATCCCCGGTAATGCCGCAAAACCTTGAGCAATACCTATAAGAACAGATTTTTTTGTATTAACCTCGTTTGCTTTTTGCTCAAATCTCTTTGCTATAAATTCAGATAAGAATAAAATCAATCCCGTAATAATTAATAAAATACCAACAATATAAGGTGTATTTAAAAGATTTTCACAAAAATCTTTAATCGGATAAACAATCAGGCATGTAAAAAAAGTACCTAAAATTATATATAAAGGCAGTTGTGCCTGATAATTATTTTTAAAATCCTTGTTTTTTAAGGCCTTGAAAAACTCTACGATAATATTTTTTAATTTTTCTCTGAAATATATAATAATTGCAACTAAAGTGCCGAAATGAATCATTATGTCAAAAAATACTTCTTCACTATTTTCCGCCAAAAGCTCGCTTCCTGTTAAAATTTTATATATATAACTTGTTAATACAATATGCCCTGAGCTGCTGACGGGTAAAAATTCGGTTAACCCCTGTACTATTCCGACAATAATTGTATGTAAATAATCCATTTTATTCCCCTCTTAAAATCTCATCAATCAGTTTTTTATCAGTTTTATCCTCATTCTTTTGAATAAATTTCTTGAATAAATCAGGACGTCTGTCCCTTGTTCTTATTAATTGTTGCTTTCTTCTCCATAATGCAATTTTTTCATGATTTCCCGAGAGCAAAATCTCAGGAACGGCTTTGCCGTTGTATATTTCAGGTCTTGTATATTGCGGATATTCAAGAAGTCCGTCAGCAAATGAATCTGTATATGAGCTTGTTATTTTCCCCAAGGCACCGTCTAAATTTCTTGTTATGCTGTCAATAATGCATAAAGCAGGCAGTTCTCCACCCGTTAAAACAAAATCTCCTATCGATACCTCATCACATATCAAACCTGTTCTTATCCTCTCGTCAAACCCCTCATAATGTCCGCAAATAAATATTAATTGCTCATATTTTGAAAATTCAAGTGACATTTTGTGTGTAAATGATTTTCCTTGAGGAGAAAGAAGTATTGTTTTCGAGTTTTCCTTTTTTTCAAAACTGTTATAAGCATCAAAAAAAGGCTCGCACATAAGTACCATTCCGTCACCGCCGCCGTAAGGCGTATCGTCAACTTTTTTATGCTTTGATTTTGAAAAATCTCTCGGATTATGAGCTGCAAAATCAATAATATTATTATCTTTTGCTCTTTTTAAAATGCTGAAATTAAAATAATTTTCTACCATTTTGGGAAAAAGAGTAATAATATCAAATCTCATAATTAGTCCAATAACCCTTCTATAACATTAATAACAATCTTGTTGGACTTCAAATCAACAACAGGTACAAGCTCTTTTACGAATGGTATAAGATGCTCTTTACCGTCTTGAGTTTTCACAACAAGAAGGTCTGAGGAAGTATTATATTTATTAATTGCAACAACAGTTCCTATGACTTCTTCATTTGTACTAACCGCAAGAAGATTTACCAAATCATCAACAAGGAATTCATCCTTTTCAAGATTTTTTCTAATTGTTGAACTTTCTACAAAAAGCAAAGTTCCTTTGTATTCAAGAGTATCATCTATACTATCTATTCCGTCAAATTTTATCAGGGCAAAATTTTTATGAAAACGAATTGATTTTACCTTTAATTCGCTAAAAACCCCATCTTTTTTTATATAAAACACTTTGGCTGCTTTAAGCTGGTTTTCTTTACCTTTAGAAAACCCGACTTTTACCTCACCGTTTATACCGTGAAAATTTAAAATTTTGCCTATAGATATATAATTATCACTCATAGCAGACTAATTTTCCGCAATTACGGCTACTTCAAGCTCTCCGTAACTGTTAACATTACCTGATGTTTTTTCTATGACATATTTGATACTTGCATCTTTTGCCACTTCTTCTTCTGCTTTGTCAAAAGCATCATCAACATCCTCGTATTCGCCGATTAATTCTCTGCCTGTATAACTGTTTGCATCTTTAATATAAACTTGATACATAATATACCCCCATAAAAATTACATTATCATAATTAAATAATACAACATAATATCAAAATTGCTAATTAAATTTTTTTATTTCATAATTGTTTTATAATATAGGATTTTAAAAGATGAGTGATAAAGATATATTTGCAAAATTCAGGAAAAAACCTCAAAAAGAAAAAATTAATATTAAAAAGATGGGTGTAAATATTGATAAGAATGAATATTACGAAATTGCAATTTCGCATACAAATCACCCTGAAGATACGTTTAGAGGAAGATAATTATGTACAGAGTTGTTGTTTTTGCTCATTATGATACTCAAGAATGTATAAGAGATTATGTTGTTTATTATCTTAAAGAATTAAAAAAAATTTGTTCAAAGATTATTTTTGTTTCTGATAGCAATATTAAAGAAGAAGAAAAACAAAAAATAGCTGATATTTGCGAGTATATAGAAGCTGAAAAACATTATGAATACGATTTCGGTTCATATAAAAGAGGATTTTTATATCTTAAAAATAATGATTTGTTAAAGGATATTGATGAACTTATTTTTGCAAATGACAGCTGTTATGCTCCTGTTTATCCGTTTAATGAAATGTTTGAAAAAATGGAAAAGGAAAAATGTGATTTTTGGGGAATAACGAAAAATGATTTTGATATAGACGGCAATAAAAACGAGCATTTGCAGAGTTATTTTATGACATTTAAAAAGGATATTTTTAATTCCGATTTGTTTTTTGAATTTATGAATAACGTAAAACATGAAGAGGATAAATTTGACGTTGTAAGAAAATATGAGCAGGGACTCAGCAATTTATTGACAGAAAAAGGGTTTACATACAAATACTATTCAAGTGATTATAAAGTTAAATGTCCGCATATTTTGGCTTGGAAAGAGCTGCTTACCAGGGATAAATCACCTTTTCTTAAGGCGAATGTAATCAGATTAAAGGAATACAGAATGGCTTTTCCTTTCGGTTGGGAAAAAATAATAAAGAAGTATACTGATTATCCTATTGAATTGATTTATGATGATTTAATGCATAATAAATCAAAAAAATCACCGATTTTGCTGGCATATCAATATTTGAGAAAAAGAATTTTAAGAATACATCCTAAAACAAGAACAATATTTATATTTGGCAAAGAGATAAAGTTTTAAATTGAAATTATCTCTCCCGAAAATATGCTAATATAAATTAATTTGGTTATATTATATAAGAAAATCAATATATTGGTATATTACCTTAATCCTGTTGAACCGAAGCCGCCTGAAGCCCGTTCGGTTTCCGAAAGAGTATTTGCTTCTTCGACTATTACTTTTGTTACTTGTTGAATAACCATTTGTGCAATTCTGTCACCGCAAGTAATTGTATAATCTTCATTCGAAAGATTAACCAAAGGAACACAAACTTCCCCTCTGTAATCTTCATCTACTGTTCCTACGCAGTTAATTAATGTAATGCCATTCTTTATTGATAAACCCGAACGAGCCCTGATTTGTGCTTCATAATTTTGGGGCAGCTCTATTTGTAATCCCGTGGGTATGAGTTTTCTTTCAAGCGGCTTTAAAGTAACAGGCTCATCATTTGCCGCATATAAATCCATGCCTGAAGCCCCCAATGTTGCATAAAAGGGAATTTTTGCATTCGGCCTTATTTTTTTTATTTTTAGTTTTAAATTATCCACTTTATTTATCTTCCAATTGTGAAATATCAATATTAGACTCGTCTTCTATTTGGTCAAAGACGTTTGTCATATTAATATCAATATTATTTACATCATCATCTATCATTTCTATTTCATCTTTGGTGAAATCTTTAATTTTGCCGTCTTCGAGTTTAACTGCAACTTTGCCATGCAGAAAATGCAGGGCACAAACTCTTCCTATACCAAATTCTGTCATTACACCGGAGCCGACCGGTGGCATATCCTTTGCAGCTTCTATATAGTTTTCGTATTCATAATTCAGACAACATAACAACCTGCCGCATGTGCCCGATATTTTTGAAGGGCTGATAGGCATACCCTGATCTTTTGCGAGTTTTATATTTATTGATTCAAAATTTTTGAGGAAAGAACAGCAGCAAAATTCTCTGCCGCAAAGTCCGACTCCTTCCATAATGGACGTTTCGTCACGAACTCCTATGTGTCTTAAATCAATTCTTACATGCCTGAATTCCTGAGTTAAATCTTTTAAAAGTTCTCTGAAATCTACTCTTGCCGGTGCAGTATAGTAAAAAGTTACTTTATGCTTGTCAAAGGTAAAGGATGCTTTTAAAAGAGTCATAACAAGATTATGTTTAGCAACGAGTCCTTTACATATTTTGAACGCATTTTCATTATCGATTTTTATTTG
>JAEEGL013585635.1_pt1 | contig 14062 bp, 10 predicted proteins | sample 9134231 | NCBI WGS metagenome assembly JAEEGL01 (sample SAMN16246548, study PRJNA631951) | gut metagenome | biome: gut microbiome; feature: rumen; material: fiber-attached | host: Bos | place: Iran: Karaj | collected 2018-10
ATACCGACTATCCCAAAGTGTTCAGGGCAATACTTTCGAAGAAACGAAAACGGCACGCCGAATAAGCCGGTATAATAAGAAGGTATTGAATCTGCAAACGGCAGCTCGATCGCATCATAATTGACACAATTTTGATAGGCGGTTCCTTTTATTTCTTTGTGTTGACTATACTTTTTATTATCAGCCAGTGTCATTAGTTGTAAAGGTTGATGACGCCGACCGTGATCTAAATTTGTAAACCAAACAGGTCCTGCAACAAAAGCAAACTTTTTCCCATCTTCAATTTTATGATATGTATCATAATCGTTTGGGATTTGAAACCAACGATTACTGCTATCCATAGAAACACCAAGCCAAATTTGATTTTGAATAATTAAAGGAAATATCTCTTTGTAGCCAATAGCTCCTTGATTACCAATAATAAGAAATTGTTTTTTTGCTTCCATTATCCATGCTACAAATTCACTAAATAAAGAAAATGTATGATTTGTCATGATAATATCTGCTTCATCACGCAATGCTTTTATTTCTTTACTACGAAAATCCCCATCGCCTTGCAAATACTCCCATTGCAAGTCGTCTAAATCTATGCGACCGCTATTGTTTGTATCATGGTCAAGAACAAAAATTTTGCCGTGTGTGCGTGTTTTGGTTTCGTCATAGTTGGGTGCTTCTGTTTCAAAGAGCGTTGGTTCATACCATTTAGAATTTTTGCTTTCTACGGCAAAAGAGGTACTAATGAGTTTTTTTAATCCAAATAATTCAAAGTTTTCGGCGAAAAAACGTGTAAAATTACTCCATTCGGGGTCATCGCAAGGCAATAAAATTGTCTTTCCTCGAAAAACATCAGGGTTATTCTCTATGTACGCATTTACTTCTAATTGAATGTCTGCGTATTGAGTATAAAACTCGTCCTTTTTTGCTGCTTTTGCTTGTTGTAAAAGTGTATTTCTTGGCATAATTGATAGTATTTACGCATACTATCAATCCGACCTGCAATGAAAAGAAAGAGTGAGTTTCTTTTCGTGTCATGCCAAGGCACCCTGCCAGGAACCTTACTTATAAACTCCAAGAAACTCACTTGCGAGCATCTATTATGGAGTTTATAAGCATACCTGCATGGGTACACTTTTCCGTTATTATTTCAAAGTCTTATTCCGTTAAACTTGGCAGGGTTTCGGCAGACACGAAATAATAGTAATGCTATGTTAATATGTTATTTTTATTTTATCACTCCGACACTTCGGAGATTTTATTCTTTTACCTTTATTTCTTTTGGCAGTAATTTAAATTGTCCAATATTACTCAATTCCATCTGATAAAACTTTACATTTTCAAATCCATTGTTAAGACATAGTTTAATATATTTTTGAGTATTCCTTTTACTGCAATGCGTTCCAAAATAAATAGCCTTTAATGCTTTTTTGTTAAAAGAATAATTTCCGTCTTCTGAAGGTGATTTGGGTGGACGTAATAACCTAATTTCTTGTTCATATTTCCAACCTAATTCCTTTGTACAAAATATACCAAATAAATTTTCTTGAGAGTGATTGGGATAGTTTACTTGATATATATCTGATTGATATTGTACAGAATATAAATCTCCCAAACTATTACAAAGTAAATCATCATCAAATTCTATACATATGCCTGTGTGATTTTTAGCGTAATGTGCCCACATTTGCATCTGTAACCCATCTAAACTCATACATAAAACTTGAGTATTTTGAATAATAGTGCAAAATTCTTTTTCTATTTTATCAAGAGATAATTCAATATTTTGTTTGATGATATTTTTTTCATTAGTTAAAATCGCTACTTGGTAAACAAGCTTTTTGTTTTTATTAAAACACAAGAAACAATCATATGGGTCATTAAAAGATGATTGAGTAGAATAATGCAGTGTACCTGTTGAAAAAATTTCATCAGCATACCTCCCACATGCTCTATACTTAAATAAAGATCCCATAAATTAGTTTATTGTGCTATTCTCGTTTCCTGCTACTAATAAATTCACAATTCTATTTCTCACAAAAAAGCATTTAATCATCGCAACACAACTCTAAATTTCCTTGATATAATGCGTTGATTGGAAATTGGAGGTCAGCATGTTTCCCCCAAATGAGATTGCCATTGCGTAACCAGTATTTTTTGAATTCCGATTTTTTAGCGTATTTATCGTATTGTGGATGTGGATGTTTTGCGAAAAATTCACTAAAATCAATGGTTTGTTTTTTGCCATCACTAAAAATTAGGGATAATATCAAATCACTAATATACTCAACATTGTTTATAATAATTCCTTTCATTGCTAAATCCAAAATAAGTGTAAATATCGGGCATCTTGATTCGTATTTTTTGCAAAGATATAATTTTTGCAACATAATTCAAATTATTTCACAAATCAATATAACGCCATTTTTCCCCTACAAAATGACAATAAAAAATATCTTCGCTGTTTTTTGTAGATAAATCGTATCTTTGTGCTGTTTTTAACGTAAATAAATCTAAATACTATGAATATACACAACCTAAAAGACCGTCATATAGGTTTGACGAGTGCAGATAAAGAACAAATGCTCCAATGCTTGGGCGTACCTTCGTTGGAGGCGTTACTGGACGAGGTTATTCCTCAAAATATCCGTTTGAAAGCCAACGATTCGTGTTCCTTTGAACAGCCGATTGCGGAGTATGCGTTTTTGGAAAAAATATCGGATTGTTTCAAGCAATTAGACCCCGTTCGCTACTTGATTGGGCAAGGTTATTACGGCACTTGTACGCCAGCCGTGATTCTGCGTAATGTGTTCCAAAACCCAAGTTGGTACACGTCCTATACGCCCTACCAAGCCGAGATTAGTCAAGGACGCTTGGAGGCACTGTTCGTTTTTCAAACTATGGTGAGCGAATTGACGAATTTGCCACTCGCCAACTGCTCCTTGTTAGATGAAGCAACAGCTGTGGCAGAGGCTGTAACGATGATGCATCGCCTCCGTAGCAAAGAGCAAGTGAAAAATAATGTGTGCAAGGTTTTTGTGGATAATGCGGTTTTTGAAGCCACCAAAGAAGTACTAAAAACACGCACTTCGGGGCAAAACATCACACTCGTTTTTGGCGATTATACCACCTTTAAGCCATCCGAAGAGTACTTTGGGGCGGTTGTGCAATTCCCAAATGCCGATGGGGTTGTGGAAGATTATAGCTATTTTATTGACCAATGCCACGCGAATGGGTTGCTCGTTACGGCGATTGAGGATTTGCTCGCATTGGCTCTATTGAAGCCACTTAATGCGGATATTGCTTGCGGTTCGGCACAACGTTTTGGGGTACCAATGGCGTATGGCGGTTTGTCGCTCGGGGATATGGCAACGCGGGCGGAATACAAGCGTGAGATTCCGGGCAGGATTATCGGTTTGAGCAAGGATAGATGCGGACGTGATGCCTATCGTATGGCTTTGCAAATGCGTGAGCAACATATCAAACGTGAAAAAGCAACCTCCAATATCTGTACTTCGGCGGCTCTGTGTGCGATTATGGCGGGTTTGTACGGCGTTTATCACGGAGCAGAAGGTATCCGTCAAATTGCGGAAGAAATCCACTCCAAAGCCGTTTATCTCAACGAAGCGTTGCAAGCATACGGCTACACACAAGTGAATAGTGTCTTTTTTGATACACTGAAAATCGTTAATTTGAACAAAGACCAAGTAAAACAGCTCCAACAGAGTGCTAACGAGGAAAAAGTGGCGTTTTTTGTGGATAAAGAAAATAATATCCTCATCAGCATCGACGAAACCACTACCACAGAGGATATGCAGCATGTAATCAACGTTTTTGCGTCCTTGCACGGCGATATGCCTTCCCAAGTGAGCGACCATGACTTACAAAACTTGTGGGCAATTGACCCCGAAAACGTACGGACAGTGGACTATTTGCAGCAAAATATCTTCAAAATCTATCACACCGAAACGGAAATGTTACGCTATATCAAGCGTTTGGAACGGAAAGATATTTCGTTGACGCATAGCATGATTCCGCTCGGCAGTTGCACAATGAAGCTCAATCCGAGTGCCACGATGATTCCGACCTACTCGACCGATTTGTTCCGCATTCATCCTTTGGCAAGCGGGAACGAGGCTCTAAAAGCTGTGATTGACGAGATAAAAGAGGCTTTGAATTACTTGACGGGTATGAATGCGTGTTGCCTGCAACCTACCTCGGGTGCAGCGGGTGAATATGCGGGTTTGGTTACGATTCGGGCGTACCTTTTGGCACAGCAAAACGACCAACAACCCCTCAAAAGAGTGCATATCCTCATCCCTGCTTCGGCTCACGGAACCAACCCTGCAAGTTGCGTCCAAGCGGGCTTTATCCCAGTCGTTATTGCGTGCGATGAGAAGGGTAACACCGACTTGAACGAGTGGCAAGCCAAAGCCGAAGAATACCAACAGACCTTGGCGGGGTGCATGATTACCTACCCCTCCACGCACGGCATTTTTGAGGAGGATATTAAGAAGATGTGCCAAATCGTCCACACCTACGGCGGCGAAGTGTACTTGGATGGTGCCAACATGAATGCGTTGGTGGGATATACTCACCCGCGAGCTATCGGTGCCGATGTGTGCCACTTAAATCTGCATAAAACCTTCGCGACACCTCACGGTGGTGGTGGACCAGGTGCGGGTGCGATTTGTTGTGCCGACCACCTGAAAGAGTTTATGCCCACAGCCACTGCCAATCGCGTTAGTTCCACCGAAAATGGTAACTTAGGTATGGCATTGGTCGCATACGGCTACATTTGCATGATGGGACTTGAAGGTTTGAAAGAAGCCACTGCTACAGCCATTCTGAACGCAAATTATATGGCAGAAAAATTGAAGGACGCATACGGCGTGGTGTATCGCGGAGCCAAGGGACGCGTGGGGCATGAGTTGATTTTGGATTGCCGACAGTTCCATGCTATGGGCGTTACCGAAGCGGATATTGCTAAACGTTTGATGGATTATGGTTACCACGCTCCTACCCTTTCGTTCCCAGTTCATGGTACATTGATGATTGAGCCCACCGAGAGCGAAAGCAAAAAAGAGATGGATAATTTTATTGATGCTTTGCTTACGATTCGGCAGGAAATTGAGGAAATTGCCACGGGTAAAGCCGACAGCAAAGATAATGTTTTGGTCAATGCACCTCACGCAGAGTACGAAATTATGGAGGAGACGTGGTCGCATTCCTATTCGCGTCAAAAAGCATATTATCCCATCGAATCGGTTGCAAATAACAAGTTCTGGGTGCCTGTTTGCAGGGCAGATAATGGCTGGGGAGACCGCAATTTAATCAGTAAATTAGAAAAATAAATTACCTATGGAGAACATATCTAAATTGAAGGAAAAATTGGCGAGTTACCAGCGTATGCACCTCTTTGTGATTATCAAAGAATACTTCATTTTTACCCTCGCAACCTTCCCGTATGCGTTGGTTCTCAACCAGATAATTGTGCCGCATAACTTGGTCGGTGGTGGTATTTCGGGTTTAAGTACGATTATTTTCTTCTTTTCAAACCGTTTAGTGCCGATTTGGCTTTCGAACATCATCTTAAATGTGATACTGCTCGCCATTGCGTTAAAAATTATCGGTTGGAAGGCGTGTGTACGAAGTATTTACGGTATTTTGGTGCTTTCGTTTTGGTATTGGCTCATTCCCGTTGCCGACAAACCGCTTATCACCGACCCGTTTATGGCAGTCATTTTAAGTGGTATTTTTGCAGGAATGGCGTTAGGAACGATTTTTCTCAATAACGGCTCTACGGGTGGCACGGATTTGATTGCTTTGATGGTGAGTAAATATCGGTATATTTCGATGGGAAATGTGCTGTTGGCGTGTGATATTATTATCATTTGTAGCGGTTATTTTTTGCCCAATGTACATAGTGTGGAAAAGATTTTATTCGGTTTAACCTATACGTTTATGAGTCGTACGGCGATTGATACGGTGATGAATCGTGTGCGACAGTCGGTGCAATTTTTTATTTTTTCAAAAAAAGCCGAAGAGGTCTCGCAGGCAATTATCACCAAACTGCATCGTGGTGTAACGCAGTTGGAAGGTGCTGGAGGTTATACGCACCAGCCGATGAAGGTGCTTACTATTTTGTGTCGCCGCAACGAAGCAAGTACCGTTTTTCAGTTGGTTCGCCACATAGACCCAGACGCTTTTATTGCCGAAAATCAAGTCGAAGGTGTCTTTGGACAAGGATTTGATTCGATTCGAAAAATGGGATAGATTTTTTGGGCGTTGAAGCATTACTTTGTTGATTGACAAAGCCTTATCTTAGTTTAAAAGCTGAAATAAGGCTTTTTTGTTTTTTTACGATTTTTTTGCTTGTTTTGTTTTAATAAAAATTTTACTACCTTTGCCACCTGAAATAATTTTATAAACTTGCGTAGTAATACGCCTTAAACTTAGGGAAGTTATGGAAAAAGAAACATGTCCTTTTGTTCCTAACACCTTGTTAGGACTCGCGGGAGGTATTCAATACCGCAAACTGAAAAAAGCGTCTCAAGACCCTAAAAAAAGTAGTGCAGAAACGCTTCGGAGTATTCTTCGTTATGCCGAGCATTCAGAATATGGCAAAGAACACCATTTCTCGGATATTTTGCAAGCCAAAACAGACGATGAGTTGTTCGCTTTATATCAAAAAAATGTCCCCTTGAACGACTACGAAGATTTAAAACCCTATATTGACAAGCATCGTCACGGGGGCGAAAACATCTTGTTCCCCGGCAAACCCGTCATTTATGCTACTACTTCGGGCACAACCAACGAACCAAAATGGATTCCTATCACGCCAAAATACATGGAAGACGTGTATGGCAAGATGACCAAAGTGTGGTTGTACAATTTTATTATGAATCGCCCAAAAGTGTTTACGGGAAAAATCCTCTCTATTGTGGGTAAAACGAAGGAAGGTGAAGCACCAGACGGCACATTTTTCGGAAGTGTTTCGGGTGTTACGCAACAAAATTGTCCGGGCTTTGTAAAAAAACTATATACCTGTCCTTTCTCGGTGTATTCCATCGAAGATTATACGGCTCGTTACTATGTTTTGATGCGTACGGCGATTGAACACAATGTAACCTTGATTGTTACGGCAAACCCCTCTACGGTCGTTGAACTTCGCAACAACGTGAACGTTTTCTTTGACGACTACTGCAATGATATAGAAAAAGGCACTATCAAAGCCGATTTGAAAATTCCCGATTGGATTCGCGAGGATATACAACAAACGCTTAAACCTAATCCCGAACGAGCAAAAGAATTGCGTGATTTAAAAGCTAAATATGGCACCGTTTTGCCCAAACATTACTGGCCAAATTTGCAGATTTTGAACACGTGGAAATGCGGTAACACGAAGGTTTATTTGGATAAATTTGCAGGTGCTTTCCCCGACACGATGTTGCACCAAGAGTTCGGTTATTTCTCGTCCGAGTGCCGTTTTGGTTTGGTTTTGGACGACACGAACAATACCGTTCTTTTCCCGCATCTGCACTACTATGAGTTCGTGGCAGAAGAAGAGCTGGAGAGCGAAAACAAGCATTTCTTGCAGTTGCACGAGTTGCAAAAAGGCAAACGCTACTGCCCGTATGTAACCACTTTTGCAGGTTTGTATCGCTACAATATGAACGATTTGTTGGAGGCAAGCGATAATTTTGGCAATACACCGACCGTGTTTATGATTCAAAAAGTGAACGGAATCGTAACCATGACGGGCGAAAAATTACATGAAAGACAGTTTATTGAAGCCGTTCGTCGCGTAGAAAAAGCTATGCAAACGCCTTTGGCATTCTTCATCGGTTTTGCAGTCTTGGAGGAATCAACCTACCATTTCTACTTGGAGTTTGCTGACCAAAGCACACCTCAATCCGTTGCCGATGAGTTTGTGAAGAACGTGGACAAAGAATTGACGACTATCAACGTGGAATACAAAGCCAAACGCGAATCGTTCCGTGTGAAAGACCCTGTGGCTCATCGTTTGGTAAAACAATCCTTCGAGCAGTTCAAGGAAGAGTGTATCAAGGAAGGCAAACGCGATGGTCAGTTTAAGATTTTGTTGCTGATGCAAGACGAGGCACGCCACGAAAAATTCAAAAAACTAATTTTGAAATAATTGAAAGCCATACATCTTTCGGATATTAATTGGAAAAAGACCAAAGCGGTTATTTTTGACTTGGACGGCACGATTTACAACAAACGTTTTTTGAGTTTGCATCTCGTTGCCAACGAAGTTATATCGCTGCCTTTTTTGATGCGTGAGCGTATGGTTTATCGTAGTTTTAAGGGGCGTTGTTTCGAGAGTTCCGAAAAATTCTATGATGCTTTTTTTGAAAAGATGGCTCGTGGTAGTCATCTTTTCTCCGCTAACACGGCTCGCAGTTGGTATTTTAACAATTATATGCCGTTGATGTTTGAGGCTCTGTGCTTCTTTTACAAAGCAGAACAGTGGGCGTTGGACATCATTCATTATTGCAATGATAACAACATCCCCGTTTGTGTCGTTTCGGACTACTGCTTCGTCAAAGATAAGTTGCGAGCCCTGCAAATAGACCCTCAGTTATTCACTTTTACCATTGCAACCCCTGACTTGGGTGGCTTAAAACCCAACAAACGGGTCATGGAACAAGTGGTGGAAAAGTTGGGCGTACCAGCCGAAAACTGTCTGATGATTGGCGATAGAGAAGATACCGATGGCGACTTTGCACGTTCGGTCGGTGCCATGTTCTTAAAATGTTAAGGTATGAAAGAAAACAAACATTACAAAGAATTACAAGTGCAAGAAGGGACGTATATCCCCGATATGAACCTTGATTATCCGCAAGAATACCCGTTTGAACGGATGTATCACCCTACTTACACGCACGAAGTCAAAGTGGACAAGAATTATCCGTTTGTGGACGATAGTTTGGAACTGAAATTAAAGCGGTGGTTTGTGTATGAGATTGTGCTGAATATCATTGAAAACTTCCGTTTGCGTCTTCAGTTTGGTTTGCGTTTTGAAGGACGGGAGATTTTGAAAAAATACAAACAACAATTCAAACGCGGTGCCATTACGCTTGCCAACCACTGTTTTCGCAAAGATGCAGAGTTTGTTTTGTTGGCTATCAAGGCGAAACGAACGACCAAAATCCCGATGTTTGCTCCCAATTTTGGTACCAAAGACGAGTTTTGGTTGCGGACAATCGGCGGAATCCCTATCCCACCCCAAGAGGAAGGCATGAGTGCCTACAAGTGCTTTAATGCGGCTTTTGATGAGTTTCACAAGCGTGGCTCATGGTTTCATATCTTCCCCGAAGCGGCTCGATGGGATTGGTATAAGCCCTTGTGACCCTTCCAAAAAGGGGCTTTTACGTGGGCTTACAAGTACAATATCCCGATTATTCCGTGTGTGATAACCTTCCGTGAACGAACGGGCATTTATAAATTGTTGGGCGACAAATCGCTGCCTTTGGTAACCGTTAAAATCACCGAGCCGATTTTTCCTGACACGACTCAACCCCGTCAAAATGAAGTAGATAGAATGCGTGAAGAAGCCCATAAACAGATGGAAAAAGCGGCTGGCATAACGCATAATCCTTGGCCAATAGTTTGGGAAAATGAATGACATTATAAATTATATTATCCGTTTTTTGTCCTACGACAACGAAAAAGTAGCCTCGCTGATTGGTTACACTGCCGATACGGACGAATGGAAAAATTACAAGGTAGTTGTAATTCCCAACGGACTGTTGGGGCATCGCATTGAATTGCCGAAAGAAGACGCTTTTGAGCCACGTTACACGGTGGAAAAAGGGAAAATTATTTTTCAAACGGACATTATTTATAATGCTTTTTTCTTCCTTTCCTCTGCCGAAGAGACGATTCAACCCAAACGCGATGCACACCAACGATTTATTGCCAAATACTCTATTTTAGGGTCTGGAGAGCGGTTGCAAACGCCGATTGTGGACGTTTATGCTAATCTGATTTATCAGTTGCTTGAAATGCCTTTCCCAAAGCCAAAATTGCAAAAAATATGGCTTACGCACGATGTGGATACACTCACTTTTTACCATTCGTTGCGAGGATTTTTGGGTGGAATTTCGCGTGGGCAGTGGAGCGAAGCGATTTCGTCGGTTTTGGATTTTCATAATGACCCTGCTTTTTCGTTTGATTGGATTGCCCAAGAAGATAGTAAAATAGCCGCTCAACCCGTTTATTTCATAAAAAAAACGAAAGGCGAAGGATATGACTATCCACAATATGGCTACAACGGCAAAATTTATCAGTATTTACTGAAACTTTGGAAGAAAAATAATGCAATTTTAGGCTGGCATTCGTCCTACTATATACAAAGTAAATTCCCTAAAAAATTAACGCTTCCGTTTGTTGCAGACAATGTTTTGTACCATCGTAGCCATTTTTTGCGTTGCAACATCTCGGTTTTGGACTACTTGGCGAATGCTGGAAACGAACAAAATGTGCAAATTCACGATTTTAGTATCGGTTTTGCCGACAAAGCAGGTTTTCGTCTGCAAACGACACGCCCAGTGCGTTGGATTAACCCAAATAACTATCAATTAACGAATTTGATATTGCATCCGCTTCACATGATGGACGTTACGCTTTCGGAACCACATTACATGAATTTGAAATATCCGCAAGCGTTGGCATTAGCCAAACAAATCATTGAAACAGTTGAAAAGTACAACGGAGAGTTATGCCTACTATTCCATAATTCCTCGTTTGTGCCATCTACATATCACACAATTTTATATTCCATGCTCATTCATTTTTTGCAAAATAAATAAAACTATGTACACTAATTTTCAAACATATCTACAAACGACGCTTAACGAGATTAAGCAGGCAGGTTTGTATAAAAACGAACGGGTCATCGTCAGCCCGCAGTCGGCTTCGATTGGCGTTGCTGGGCATACGGGCGAAGTGATAAACTTTTGTGCCAACAACTACCTCGGTTTGGCTGATAATAAGGAGGTGATTCAAGCCGCAACGGAGGCAATGCAACAGAGAGGCTATGGAATGGCTTCGGTGCGTTTTATTTGTGGCACGCAAGATTTGCACAAGCAGTTGGAAAAAGCCATCTCGGAGTTTTTTGGAACGGAAGATACGATTCTTTATGCGGCTTGTTTTGATGCCAATGGCGGTCTATTTGAGCCACTTTTGACCGAAGAAGATGCCATCATTTCCGATGCCCTCAACCACGCAAGTATCATTGACGGTGTGCGGTTATGCAAAGCCGTTCGGTATCGCTACAACAACGGCGATGTGGCAGATTTGGAGGAACAACTCAAAAAAGCCCAAGCACAACGTTTCCGAATTATCGCTACTGACGGCGTTTTTTCGATGGATGGCAACGTGTGTCCGCTGGATAAAATTTACGAGTTGGCAAAGAAATACGATGCTGTTGTGATGGTTGATGAAAGCCACTCTGCAGGCGTTGTGGGCAAAACGGGACGAGGCGTAACGGAGCAATTTAACTTGCGTGGACAAATCGAAATCATCACAGGCACGCTTGGCAAGGCTTTGGGTGGCTCGGTTGGTGGCTTTACGACAGGCAAGAAGGAGATTATCGACCTTCTGCGTCAGCGTTCACGCCCGTATCTATTCTCCAATTCGTTGCCACCGATGATTGTGGCTGCGGGCATCAAAGTGCTTGAATTGTTGTCTAAATCCAATGAGTTGCAGGATAAATTGCACACCAATACGGATTATTTTATCTCCAAAATGCAACAAGCGGGCTTTGATATTAAACCCACTCAATCCGCTATTTGTGCCGTGATGTTGTACGATGCGGTTTTGAGTCAAAAATTTGCAGCAGCCCTTCAAACCAAAGGCATTTACGTTACAGGATTTTATTACCCCGTTGTGCCACAAGGGCAAGCCCGAATCCGTGTGCAGGTATCTGCCGCTCACACCCGTGAACAGTTGGACAAAGGCATTGAGGCTTTTACGCAAGTTGGAAAAGAATTGGGAGTTTTATAAAAAAATGGTAAGTTTGCAAAACTACATTGGTTGAATAAAGGAATGCAAAATATAATTATTAACGACCCCATATTTGGCTTTATTACAGTCCCAAAAGGCATTATTCAGGATGTTTTGGCACACCCATACGTGCAACGCTTGAAGCATATTCGGCAGTTGGGATTGAGTTATTTGGTGTACCCTGGAGCCGTTCATACGCGTTTTTCGCATTCGCTCGGAGCAATGCACCTGATGAAGGAGGCGTTGGACATCATTCAAACCAAAGGCACAACCGTTTATCCGTCTGAAATAAACGCTACCATGGTGGCTATTTTGTTGCACGACATCGGACACGCTCCCTTCTCGCACGTCTTGGAAAAGTCGCTCATCAAAGATACAACCCACGAGGACATTAGTCTGCTGATGATGAAGCAAATCAACGAAGATTTACGCAAGCGAAACGAGAGTATGCTTTTTAAGTACGGACCCATTGACGAGTCCATCGCTATCTTTCAAGGCAACTATTTACGCCCGTTTTTCCATCAACTTATTTCGAGTCAGTTGGACGTGGATCGGTTGGATTACCTCAGTCGCGACTCGTTCTTTTGCGGCGTTACGGAGGGCAATATATCGTCTTCTCGGTTGCTTAAAATGATTGAAATTAAAGACAATAAGATGTTTGTGGGCGAAAAAGGGGTTTATTCGGTGGAAAAATTCTTGTTGGCTCGGCGTTTGATGTTTTGGCAGGTTTATTTGCATAAAACGTCTGTGGCAGCGGAACAAATGCTCGTGAATATCTTCCATCGTGCCAAACAGTTAGCCCAACATGGTGAAGAACTTTTTGCTCCACCTGCCTTGCATTTCTTCTTGCACAAAGACATCACGAAGCAGAATTTTTACGTGGGCAGTGAGGCTTTGCAGCAGTACGCTTTGTTAGACGATAACGATATTTTATGTGCCGTAAAAGTGTGGATGCAACATCGCGACAAAGTGCTATCGACGCTCTCGCAAGCCTTTATCCATCGGCACTTATTCAAGACAGAACTGCTATCCGAGCCATTGAACGACGAACAAAAAGAGGATTTAACCAATAAATATACGTTGTGTTTGGGTATAAAGCGGGAAGATGCCTCTTATTTCTTTGCCGAACACATCATTTCCAAAAATGTTTATTCGGACAAAACGGGCGATTCGATTGAGATTTTGTTCAAAGATGGTCGCATCAAAGATATAGCCGAAGAGTCAGATATTTTGCACGCTTGCACGTTGCAGGATTTGCCTCAAAAACGATATTTATTCTATTATAAAATTTAGTGATTATGGAATTTACAGCAGAACAAATAGCACAGTTTTTAAATAATGCTCCCATCGTTGGCGACGCTCACGCAAAAGTGAACAATATCGCCCCTTTGGAGAATGCAACCGAGAACGATTTATCCTTTTTGGGAGACGAAAAATACTGCCCTTTATTGGAGAACACAAAGGCAGGTATCATCCTCATTTCCAAAGATATTCCGATTCCGCAAAGTGCAAAACAGACCTTTATTTTGGTGCATAATGCTCGCTTGAGCGTGGGATATTTGCTGAATTTGGTGGAACAAACCTTGCGTCCTGCCAAAAAAGGGATTGAAAATCCGTCCTTCATTAGCGAGGGTGTCAAAGTGCCTGAGGATGCCTATATTGGAGCCTTTGCGTATATCGGCAAGAATGTTACGCTCGGCAAAGGTGTGCAGATTTATCCCAACAGTTACATCGGCGACAATGTTAAAATCGGCGATAAAACCATTATTTATGCGGGTGCGAAAGTGTATGCTGATTGCAAAATTGGCGAACGTTGCATTATTCACGCGGGAGCTGTCATTGGTGCAGATGGCTTTGGCTTTGAAAAAAATGAAAAAGGTGAGAATATCAAAATTGCCCAAATCGGCACGGTTATCATTGACGATGATGTCGAAATCGGCGCAAACACCACTGTGGACAGGGCTATGATGGGTGCAACGCATATCAAAAAGAATACAAAAATTGATAATTTGGTGCAAATTGCCCACAATGTAAA
>JAEEGL015571620.1_pt1 | contig 14062 bp, 11 predicted proteins | sample 9134231 | NCBI WGS metagenome assembly JAEEGL01 (sample SAMN16246548, study PRJNA631951) | gut metagenome | biome: gut microbiome; feature: rumen; material: fiber-attached | host: Bos | place: Iran: Karaj | collected 2018-10
AACGACATGGCTACGATCCGACTTGTTTACCGCATCTGGAAACATCATGATAGTAACCGCTGACTATGATGAGTTCATGAAGATCGATTATGATACTCTCCTTGGAAACATCACTATAGACGGCGTCGAAGGATCATATGCTTACATGGTTTCGCCCGACGGTACGATGCTCTGGCATCCCAATGCCGAGAAGATCGGTCAGCCCGTTGAAAACGCTGCTGTTAAAGGCATAGTTTCAGATCTTGCTGCAGGCAAGACCGTTGAAGACGGATTCTGCATCTATGAATACAAAGACGCACTTAAGATGGCAGGTTATTCATTTACGGATACCGGAAACATTGTTCTTGTAACAGCTGACTATGACAAGCTCATCAAGATCGATTACGATCAGCTTATCGGTCAGATCCAGATGTCAGGAGTTGCAGGTTCATATGCTTATATGGTATCTCCTGACGGAACAATGCTCTATCACAACAATCCCGAAAAGATCGGACAGCCTGTTGAAAATGCAGCAGTTAAGGGTATAGTGGCAGATCTTTCCGCAGGCAAGGAAGTTCCCAACGGATCTATCACTTATGAATATAAGGGCGCATACAAGGTTGCCGGTTATGCATTCACTAAGGCCGGAAACATCATCATCGTTACTGCTGACAGAGATGTCATGATGGCCGAAGTTGACCACATGAGAAATCTGCTCATCATCTACGGTATCGTATGTGTAATTATCGCAGTTCTGCTCGTTGCAGTATTTACGATCTTAATGCTGAAGGCTCTGGAACACCTTGTTCCCGTCATCAACAAGACTGCAAATTACGACTTTACTGAAGATAAAACTTCCAAAGAACTCGAAAGAAGAAAAGACGAGATCGGACTTATTGCCAAGGCTCTTTCAAAGACAAGAGACAACCTGCGTGATATGGTCGGACTCATTGCCCGCGCAGGTACCAACATCGATACCAACGTCGGTGTCCTTCAGGCTACTATAGATAAGGTTGGCGGCATGTGTGAAGACAACTCCGCTACAACCCAGCAGTTATCTGCAGGAATGCAGGAAGCAGCTGCCACCACAACAACCATTACGAGCAATGTTGAGAACGTTCAGGAGAACGCACGTGGCATTGACAAACTTGCTGACGAAGGAACCAAGCTTTCCAACGAGGTATATGAAAGAGCCAATGAGCTTGCCGCTACTACCGAAAAAGCCAGCAAGAAGACAATGGAAATCTATGAAACCGTTAAGGTTAAGTCCGAAGATGCAATTGCTGCATCTCATGCGGTTAACAAGATCAACGAACTTGCAGATGCGATCATGGCCATCTCTTCTCAGACCGGCTTACTTGCTCTTAACGCTTCCATTGAAGCAGCCAGAGCCGGTGAAGCAGGACGCGGATTCGCGGTTGTTGCTACCGAGATCGGTAACCTCGCAACCCAGACTTCCGAAGCGGTTAAGAATATCGGAAGCATCGTTGAGGAAGTCAACAGTGCAGTCGTTCAGATGTCAGAATGCCTGACTCAGACAACATCATTCCTCGAGACGAATGTCCTCTCCGATTATCAGGAATTCGGCAAAGTCAGCATTCAGTACAAGGATGATGCGAATACTTTCGGCGACAGCATGAGCAACATCAAGCGCAGCGTAGAAAGCCTTGCTGCAGAGATCGATCATATCGTAGGTGCTATCACCGGTATCGATACTACAGTTACGGAATCTTCACATGGCGTTGTAAATATTGCTGAAAAGACAACAGAAATGGCTATGGAGACTTCAGACAGCTTTAATAAGGTTAATGAATGTAAAGAAGCTGTATCAAGCCTTAACGAGATCATCAACCGGTTCAGTCTGTAAGAGGTTCTTGCATTACATCAATATAAAGTCAACGGCCCCGCGGAATATCCGCAGGGCCGTTTTATTATGGGTTTTATTATGAAGTAAGAAACTGAAAAATGCTTTTATGACTTTAATACTTCTTCGGCTGCTTTATCCAGTGCAGCGATCACTCTGTCGCAATATGCGTCAAATTCCGGATCCTCCTCATACTTATCTTTATTCGAAAGAACATAATCGAGTGCGATCCTTACTCCCTTATGGAAAGGAACATTGGTCGTCATCTGCGGAACCAGTCTTTTAAGCTTGCTGTTATCAAACACAACCGTAACAGACTTATCCCCCATCAGGCTCCCCTCAAAATCAAATCCGTACGCTTCTCCTGTCTTTACAAGAAAATCCGTCGAAACATGATACGCGTTCAGTCTGACTCCAAGAGCATCTGCTATTGTCTGATAGATCTGATTCCAGGTAAGGCTCTCATCTCCTGTTATCTGGAATGCTTCCCCTATTGCATGTTTGTTTCCCATAAGACCCGTATAACCTATGGCAAAATCACTGTTAAAGGTCACGGTCCAAAGAGATGATCCGTCTCCCTGTATCAGCACGGGTTTTCCTTCCTGCATTCTTTTTATGACCTGATAGAAACCCTTGTTTCCATGTACGCCGAGAGGAATGTTTCTCTCATCATATGTGTGGGAAGGTCTGACGATGGTTACCGGGAATCCCTCCGTACGATACTTTTCCATCAGAAATTCTTCACAGGCGATCTTGTTTCTTGAGTATTCCCAGTGGGGATTTGCAAGAGTGGTTCCTTCGGTTATCACATAATTTGCTGCAGGTTTGTTGTAGGCAGAAGCAGAGCTTATGAATATATACTGATCTGTCATGTCCTTAAAGAGCCTGTAGTCACGTTTGACCGCGTTAACATCAAAAGCGATAAATTCGCTCACGACATCAAACTTCATCCCTTCAAGTTTCTTTAATACATCTTCTTCGTTGTTGATGTCTGCTTTGATCTGATGGATATTAGAGGGAACCTCACTGCTTCTTGATCCCCGGTTAAGAAGATAAACTTCCCATAACGGATCCTCGGACAGTCTCTTTATTATACCCATGCTTATTGTTCCTGTTCCGCCTATAAATAATGCTTTCATTCCTGTCTCCTTTCTCATTCAACGGTTGCTATGATGGAAAACCAGTCATATTTAAATGGCCCGGTAACCTCGATCCTTACTGTATGTCCTTCATCGCCGGATCTTTCCTTAACGGTTCCAAGCTCCAGCGGTACATGAATATCCGCCCACAAAAGCGGCCATGATCTTTTTCGCAGATTTTCGGCTATTGCTGCCCTCGGCATATGATTCCTGGCTTCAGAGGGCTTCGTTTCATAATCACGGGTATTAAGAGTAACCGACGAAACCTGACAGTCATCTATAAATATCCTGAGATCGGCATTCTCCGGAGCATATCCGTGTATCCTTAATGTATCTGCATTCTCCGGAATATCACAGTTTCGATATGTTGCACTGAAACTGCCGTCAGCTCTCGGAACATATACATTGTCTCCTGCGCTCATAAGGGCACTGTAACCGTACATTCCCTCGACTATCTGCGAACCGCTCTCATCATCATAATGATCGGCCTTTATCTTCTTTGACATATCACGGAGCCCGGGCTTTGTTCCTTCGATAATGACAGTCTTTGAAACGCGGATATCAGCACTTGATGAACCTGCCATTATCTCATAACTGCCATCTTCTATGATGAGAGATTCGCTTACAACATCATAATATGCCAGTTCTCTTACAGGGATGACTATTGTAACAACGCGTATTTCATCAGGGGCGATATCTTTTACTCTTTCAAATCCCACCAGTTGCTTTACAGGCTTCTTAACACGTTCCTCGGGAGCTTTTAAATAAACCTGTACAACTTCATCGGAAACCATTTTTCCTTCGTTCTTTACGTGCAGGCTGATTTTAATTACCCGGTCATCTTCACGGACCTTATCATATACACCGGCAGGCTGTCCGGCAGTCCTTTTACCTGTTTTGCTGTTACAGCGCGATGTGCATACGGTGGTATCCGTATTTTCTACAGTGACTGAAAGATCGCTGTATTTAAACTCCGTGTAAGTAAGTCCGTGCCCGAAAGGATAAAGAACATTCCCTTCAAAATATCTGTAGGTCCGTCCTTTTCCGATGATATCGTAATCATCTATATCAGGAATATCATCATCGGAGCTATACCAGGTCTGTGCAACTCTTCCCGCAGGATGAACATCTCCTGTCAGGGCATCCGCTATAGAATGTCCCATACACTGCGATCCCGTTGCTGACCATAAGACAGCCCTTGCCATCTCATTTATCTTATTTACCGCAAAGGGATAATCCGTCATCAGGACAACCGCTATGTTGCGGTTAACCTTATAGATCTCGTCAAACAGTTTCTGCTGGTAAGGAATAAAATCGATGGTAGATCTGTCGACTTCTTCCTTTGCATTGACCATGGGGTTATGACCGAGTGTCAGTATGACGGTTGCTGCTTTGGAAGCTGCTTTGACTGCCTCATCTATACCGTTTCGGATCGTCTCGATCCTGAATGTCAGAGAAGTAAGTTCCTTATAGTTTTCTTTGGCCGAAACCAGATATCCTTCATTGTCCGCATAGATCCTGTTTCCGAAGCGGTCACGCAGAACGATCCTTTCTTCAGGATCATGAGGATCACGTTCCCTTCCGAATCTGAATACCTCAAGATCGAACCAGCTGAATATCCTTTTTGCATCTCCAAATACTCTGCATGCGATCCTGGCAGGATCTTCGGACGCTTCTTCTGCAGCAGCTATACCTTCGATCGCTTCTCCTGAAAGCCTGGATATCAGATAGTTGCCGGTCAGTTCATGCCTTAACGTATAGGATTCCTCACCCCAGTCTTCAAGTATGAAAACATCGGGAGTCTCGGAAATCCTGACTCTTCCGTCGGCAACAACAGCAAGATATCCGTCTTTGCACTTAAGGCATACCCTGTCACAGCCGTCAGTAAATTCTATCTCATCGGCTATACCTGCCTTTTTTACGATCCCGTTAAGTCCGTCAAGGACCGAAACATGTTCCGGCGCTTCTCCTCCGTACCAGTCCTGATACCATCTGTCTCCTACGGGTCCGATAAGAACTGCGTTATCAAGTGATTTTTTATCTATGGGAAGTATCCCGTCGTTTTTAAGCAGAACTATCGACCTGTCAGTAAGGTCTTTGCATATCTTTGCCGCCTCATCGGAACACAGTTCTCCGGGTTCTTCATTATTATCATCAAATAACCCAAGCTTTATTTTGGTCCTGTAAACGTTTCTGATCGCAGTATCCAGATCTTCCTCTGTGATAAGTCCCAGATCATATGCCTCCGATACTGCCTCATAAACTCCCTGCGGTCTTCCGCTCAATGCATCGACTCCGGCCTTTAAAGAAATGGCGGCTGTTTCAGCATCCATTGAAGTAGTGTGACTGGCAGAAGCACAAAGCTCCATTGCTCCTCCGTCAGATACGGCATGCGTAAGATTGAACTCATCTTTAAGAAGAGTATTGACTTCACTGTTAAACAGTCCCTGAACTCCGTTGATCCTGTTATATGCAGTCATTATCCCTTCTGCTTTGCCGTCTTCTATACAGCGTCTGAAGGGTTCAAGATAAAGTTCATATTTGTTACGCGGACTTATGGAAGAATTCTTGAAAATCCGTCCGATCTCCGTATTATTGCCGTAAAAATGCTTTAAAGTAGCTGCAGCCATCAGGTGTTCGGGATCATCTCCCTGAATACCCTGAATATATGATGAAGCCATGGCACCCACCTGAACGGGGTCCTCACCATAGGCCTCTTCATTTCTTCCCCATCTCGGATCACGCAAAAGGTCTACCGTAGGAGCCCATCTTGAAATGCCTCCCCACGGACGTTTGTTATAAGCTATTCTTGACTCCCGGCCGACAACGCTTCCGGCCGCTCTTATAGCCTCCTTAGCCCACGATGAGCTCATTCCTACGGGCTGGGGAAAAGATGTTGTGATATCAGCCTCTCCTATCCCGTTCTGATCATTTCTTGCCTCAACTCCGTGTGCGGCTTCGCCACCCAGTCTGCAGTCTTTTACCCCGAGGCGTTCTATTCCTCCGGAACCCGAAGAGATCAGATTGAATTTTTCTTCAAGTGTAAGTTCACCAAGCAGCCAGTCAATCTTTTCTTCTGTGCCGGTTTTCGGATCCCATAAAGGATTGTCCTTCTTTTCAAAAGCCATATCAATAACCCCCCAAACAGTTTTTTATCATGAAAAAATGACCCGATAATATGATATCGGATCATCATTTTTTCATCTTCTTATTATTTGACCTTGGTCTTATCATGTTTTGGAAACACTCTTTTCGGCATCTGGTATAGTACGTTTATCCTTTAACATTGCAAAGGCAAGGGTAAGAGTTCCGATAATAGAAACAACACTTCCTACAGCAAGCATCGTGCCTTCACCGAACCTGTCAAGGATCACACCGCAGATGAGCGAACTGAAAACTCCTGCCAGAGTAAAGCTGCTTGTTACAAAAGCCTGTCCTTTAACCTGGTCGTGCTCCGACATGGTCTCACTTACATAATATGCGGATGCAGGAATAAAAACGGCATAAGCGAACATCTGCATTGCCTGGCTTAAATAAGCCATCGGAATGTTTACGGCAAACATCATTATAAGAGCCTTTATCGTAAATGATATTCCGGCGATGATAAGCAGCAGCCTCTTGCTCACCTTTCCGCTTATTATCGTGATCACTGCCATGGTAGGAAGTTCAAGCAACGCCGCTATAAACGTAGCTACACCCATGTTTGATTCGCTGCCTCCAAGCGGTCTTATTATCTGAATAAGATAATCATTTAACATGTTATGGGTAAAAAAGAGAAGCACTGTAGCGATGATAAGGATCATAAATGCAGGATATTTCCGGAAGAACCGGATCATATTGCCATTCCCGTCTTCTGTCGTCATCTGCTTTGGACCGTCTTTGGATGCTTCGTCGGGATTGGTCCTGATCTCACCTCCGGAAAGCGTTTTGGGCAGTCTGAAAAACCAGATTATGACAGACTGCACGAGCATGATAACAACATTACAGTAAAGGAGAACCCGAACCCCTCTCATCTCAATTACCTTGCCTATTATTGCGGATGTAACGGCAAATCCTGCTGAGCCAAGGCCCCTGGCCAGCCCATAGAAAATATTGATCCCGGCTCTTTTATACTCGAAGTTCAAGGCCGTCATCACAGGCATATAGGTAAACTGCACCATATAGATAAATGAAAAAACGATAAAGACGACTGCTTTTAGCGAATCGGCAAACAAAAGCAGCAATGATCCTGCAGCAATGAGCACTGCGCATATCATCATTACATTTCTGTTGGTGAAAAAACCCTGCTTATCGATCAGTGCAGCAACGAGGGGCTGAAGCAAGGCAGATACGACATTGGAAAGAGCAAGCACTATTCCGATCTGTGTATTCGTAAATCCGCGATCAAGTAGATACACCGCCGCATAGGCATGTATCGTACAGAATGCGATAAAGTATGTAACATTTATGAGCGTATATCTGACAGTCCAGGAATGATCCTTCTTCATTTGCGATCTGGCTCCTTCTGGAAAATATTATAACATCCTCGCGTTCCTTAGTGTACAATATGTGTACTCGCCTTCTTTGTATGTATCAAATGTGCCGACTACACAGACCTCCTCTCCGACTTCGGGATAATCGTCGGGATATTTGTGTTCACCATCGAGTTCAAACTCGATACCCTGCGAACAGCATGCTGTAGCATCCATGATGATGCATGCAAAGTAATATTTTCCGGTTGTCTCATCACAGAACGAAGAAAAGATCCCATCCATCTTAACTGTCTTTCCTATGTAATCCTCCGGTATCGCCATCATATTATACACTTCGGAATAAACCATAGTACTGGAAAGCGCGGTCAGGTCAATATCAATCCCATCCTGTGAAGAAGCCGCCACTTCCTTTTCCGTAGAAGGATTTTCCGTAATCTCTTCAACTTCGGGAGTTGGGGCGCCCTCGTTAAGTCCGCTTTTTCTTAAGTTTTCTTCATCGATTGAAACCGGTGTTTCAACCTTGGTTTTGTCGGCATCATCTGATTCATCCATCCGCTGCTGAAGAACATCCTCAACACCGGCCGATGTATTGCTTTTGACACTCTTTTGATCGTCGCCGGAACATCCTGTGACAACTGAAAGAACTGAAATACACATCATTATGCATATAGCTTTTTTTACCATCATTTACGGACACCTCCCTTAGCAAGTCCCGCTACATAACACACAAAGAACACAACGACATCTACTGCTACTATTGTTGATCCGACCGGAGTACCCGACAGGATCGATATCAGCATCCCCGAAAGCGCACAGACCACTGAAAGCACAGCCGAAAATATCGTCACAGTTTTGAAATTCTTAAAAAGCCGCATCGCTGATAAAGCGGGAAAGATGACAAGGGCCGATATGAGAAGCGACCCCACAAGGTTCATGGCCAGAACTATGATAACTGCTATAACGATCGCGATAAGCAGATTATAGCGTTCAGCCCTTACACCCGTTGCTTTGGAAAAATCCTCATCAAAAGTTACAGCGAAGATCTTATTATATAACAGCACAAAAATAAGTACGACAGCAATGGATAATACCACACACAGCAATACTTCCTTCTGCGTCAGTGTAAGAATTGATGTGGATCCGAAAAGAGTACTGCAGACATCACCCGACAGATTTGAGGATGTCGAGAAAAGATTCATCAGAAGATATCCGAATGCCAGTGCTCCGACCGAGATCATTGCTATAGCCGCATCACCTTTGATCCTGGTATGCTGACCGCTTCGCAGAAGCAGGATAGCACTTATGACCGTAACAGGAAGAACGATCAGCATGTTGTTTGTAAGGTTCAGAACAGCTGCAACCGACATTGCGCCGAATGCCACATGCGAAAGACCGTCGCCAATGAACGAATACCGTTTTAATACGAGCGTAACTCCAAGAAGAGATGAGCATAATGCTATCAGGATCCCGACTATCAGCGCATATCTTACGAATGGATACTGAAAATACAATATGAGTTTATCGATCATTCCCGTCACCGCCTTTCTGATGGTCCAAAAAGAATCTTCCCGTCTCGCTTTCAAGGTATTCTTCAGTCGTTCCGAAAAAGAAACCGTCACCGATGTGAAGTATATGATCGGCATACCGGACAGCCGCTGCAATATCATGAGAGATCATAATAATGGTTATCCCTTCTTTGTTCAGTTTCTCGATAAGATCATACATCTGGACAGTGACCATGGGATCAAGACCTGCCACAGGTTCATCAAGAAGCAGGACCTTTCTGGTCGCACACAGTGCTCTGGCCAGCAGAACCCTCTGCTGCTGTCCCCCGGATAATTCCGCATAGCAGCGATCGGCCAGATCAGTTATCTCCATGCGTTCCATATTCTCTTGGGCCAGTTTCTTCTCTTCCCTGCTGTAGAAAGGACGGAGTCCGCAGCGCGCCTGACATCCCGAGAGGACTATCTCCCTCACAGAAGCGGGAAAGTCTTTCTGCACCAGAGTCTGCTGTGGCAGATATCCTATCTCATTTCTCTTAAGGCCGTCACCGGTTTCGATCTTGCCACCCAGCGGGTCCCTCAGATTTAAAAGTGTTTTCATTAATGTCGTCTTACCCGAACCATTTTCTCCGACTATGCAAAGATAGTCTCCCTGATCTATGGAAAAATTAAGATCCTGGACTATAGCCTGTGAATCATATCCGAGTGTAAGATCTTTAACGGTGATCAAAGCCATATGATATCTCCTAATTCAGTGCTTCTTTAAGGGCTGTCAGATTATTCTCCATTACTGAATAATATGTTGTTCCGTTAGCTACATCCTTTGATGTGGTTGACTGCATCGAATCCATGCTAAGGATCTTCTGGTCCTTTGATGTTGTATTGCCCACTATGGTCTCGGCGATCCTGTGATCGGTCCCCTCTATGGTCATTACTGCATGCAGCGACAGTTCATCAACCTTATTCGAAAGGAATGTTATCGTTTCAAAACTTGCCTCGGTTTCAGCCGAGCATCCAACAAATGCTGCATAATATGTCAGTCCGTAATCATCGGTAAGATACCTGAAAGGAAAACGGTCACCGAATAAAAGTGTTTTGGCCGTTGCTGAAGAAACAGCATCCTTATACTGAGAGTCAAGTCCGTTTAATCTTTCTATATATGCTTTGGTATTATTCTCATATACCTCGGCATTATCGGGATCCAGATCCCGTATCTTTTCAGAAATATCTTCCGTCAGGATGGCTGCGTTCCTAAGTGACAGCCAGACATGCTCATCATACTCTGCTTCTTCCTCTTCGTCGTGTTCATGCTCATCTTCATCATGTTCATGATCTTCTTCGCCATCTTCATGGTGATGCTCATGTTCGTCTTCCTCCTGCATGCCCTCGACAACTTCCTCTTCCTTTACCGAATCGCCCAGAACATCAAGCAGGTTGATCACTGCCATATCCTTATTGGTAGCTTCCTTAAGTGCATCCTCCACCCACTCATCAGACTCTCCGCCAACGTAGATGAAAATATCACAGGTTGAGATCTTCATGATGTCATCTGCAGTGGGCTGGAAGCTGTGCAGATCCACACCGTTATCAAGTAGCATCGTAACCTCGGCACCTGCCGGATTGTCTCCTAGAATGTTCATAACCCAGTCATATTCCGGGAAGATCGTTGTTACTATCTTAAGCTTATTGCTTTGTGCGGAATAAGCGCTGCTTCCCGAGTTACAGGCTGTAAGACATACGGCCGTCAAAGCTGCGGCCAGTAAAACTATTATTCTTTTTTTCATTATCAAAACCTCCGAATTATCTAATTGTATTTATTGCCCAAAACGAAGGTTTCAATCATTAAGCCGTACTTTCATGGTCACGGGAGTATCCCATGCAAAAGACCTTATGACTGACAGAACATATATGAAAAAGATGACTGGCAGTACAAAGGCTGCCGTATTAAAGACAATATCACATCCTGCTGAACGTATAAGGCTTTCACAGATCCTCATACATTCACATATCGGGCAGTCTTCTTCTGCGCAGTCATGGTCCGAATGAAGGGCCAGATATGCAGAAGAAATCATTATAACAGCAAGCATCAGAAATGCCATTATAATTGCCAGAACCCTTATTCTTTTTTGACTTATACTATCGGACATCGAAATAGTCTCCTGCAGGATCATCCGTTTAACTTATCTGCGCAGTCCGGACAAAGACCGTAGAAAACGGTTCTCATGGGATTAAGCTTAAAACCATGCTCTTTGTACAGATGTTTTTGTATCTCAGTGAGTTCATCACAATGAAGGTGGATCAGTGTTCCGCAATTATCACATCTGCAATGAAAGCATGTTTCCTTGGCCTCGTGTGCATCGGGACCGATATATTCAAAGCATGCCGGGCTGTTGGAATCGATCGTATATTTATTTACAAGACCTTCATCCACAAGGCTTTCAAGCTGACGGTAAACGGTAGACTGTCCTATTGATGATCCCTGAGCCTTACAGTACTCACATACATCGCCTGCGGTGATATGTTCACCGGACAGAGCACGCAGATATTCAAGCAATATCTCTCTTTGCTTAGTCTTGTATTTTGATCTGATATTTTCCATATATCCTCCGCGAATATGAAAATCGTTCCCAATTATAAACTTGCGCTGTCAAAGTGTCAAGTAATTTGGGAACGATTTTCAAATTTGTTTTATGTGTTTGTTTAACTAAATGATCAACCTACATTGATCCTTCCGGAAATGATTTCCTTATAATCGGCCAGATTCTTACGAAGCAATGTCGGTATATCAAGACCGTACGGACATCTTGTTTTGCAGGCTCCGCAGTCAACACACTTTTCTATAAGGAGCATGTTTTCTTTCCATTCATCGGACATCCAGTTTTTTGAAGGCGAACGACGTATAAGCTGTGACATCCTTGCACAGGTATTGATCGGGATCCCCACAGTACAGGGTGAACAGTATCCGCATCCTCTGCAGAAATCTCCCATAAGATCCTTACGGTCCTCTTCTATGAATGATGCAATATCATCTGTCATTCTGACTTCCTTATCAAAGAATGAAAGCCATTGGTCAAGCTCCTCATCCTTCTGGATCCCCCATATCGGGAGAACATTATACTGACTCATGAAGGCCATGCAGGCCTCACTGTTTGTAAGCAGTCCCCCTGCCAGACCCTTCATCGCTATAAAGCCCATATCAGCCTTTTCGGCAGCCTTCGCAAGTTCAATATCCCTTTCCGTGGCAAGATATGAAAAAGGGAACTGTATAGTCTCATAAAGGCCGCTTGAAATGATCTCTTCAGCAACGCCAATAAGATGTGCTGTTATACCTATATGCTTTATCATTCCCTGCTCTTTGGCCTTTAACATGCACTCGTACATTCCGGTCCCGTCTCCAGGCTTATAGCACTGGTTTACGCAGTGAAACTGGTATATATCAAGACGATCGGTCTTAAGATTTGAAAGTGTTGTCTCAAGATCTTCCCAGAATTTATCCGGAGACTTTGCCGTGGTCTTTGACGCGATGAATATATTGTCACGGACATCGGATAACGCCAGTCCCATCTTAATCTCACTGTCAGAGTATGCTCTTGCAGTATCAAAAAAGCGCATTCCGCCTTCATATGCTCTTTGAAGAAGTCTTACTGCCTCTTCGGTATTCAGTCTCTGGATCGGCAATGCACCGAAAGCATTCTGATCAGTTGTTATCCCTGTTTTGCCCAATACGATCTTTTTCATTCTGCCTCTCCTTTTATCTTAATATTCTGATGATCCTGTCAGTTCCCGCATCAGGTAATACCTTCTGTAAATGAGCGGTAATACGGTCAAAAGATTCTTCCGGAGTCCGTTTATAAACTCTATCGGTAAACTTCTTTCCCAGAAACTTCTCCGGCGTAGAATATTCAGCTACTCCCCAGCCGTAGGCATTACCATATCTGTCCGTAGAATAGCGGAAATTGCTGATAACGACATAACACTGCTTCTGAAGTCTCGTGATCATCGTATCGAATCCCTTTTTCCCGTTCTTTCCGTAGTCGCCGATCTGTTTGAGATTTTTTGACATTACAGGTGCTTTTGCATCAAGGAGTTCAAAGAGTTCCTTATCATGAAATGAAGCAAGGCCGTCATCATATCTGGCATCAAAATCGTATCCGTCTCTGCGGTAATTGGCAAAATCCGGAAACCACTTCGGACATACATACATAGCTTTATTTCGAAGAAACTTACCATATGCGCATTTCATCGAACTGATGACAGGACCCTTCCACTCCCATGCCGGCCAGAATCCGTCATCTCCGTCATCATACCAGCAGCCGGGAGCTATATGTTCTTCAATTGAAAAACCCTCGATCTCATTCATGAAAAACGGAACAAATCCAAGTCTGTCGATCGCCTCGATAAGCTCATCCATTGAACCTATTGTAAAATCATCCGAAAATGTCATGATAAGACTCCTATACTTTTTCAAAGAAATCAAAAATCCTTTTATTGAAGTCCTTAGCCTCATTATACGCTTCATGGCTTAAGTTTTCATAGATATAATATTCGCACCCGAGCTTTTGCGCTATCTCAAGGGAAGCCTCACCCGATACGATCTTATCCTTTCCTCCTCCAAGAACCAGGACCGGGCATTTTATCTCGTTAAGCCTCTCGTATGTATCACAGTTAAGACATGCTTTGGCAAGGATCCTGAACCTGTCTGTAGGCATGAATTTCTGAGTTTTTACAAAAAGCGGTATAAAAGCCCGGTATTTCTTAAGATATTCCTCTGAAAAGCCCTTGTATGTATAATCCTTTGCCACCTCATAAAGGTCACCGTTTTTTGAAAGTTCAAGCCAGTTTCCGATGACATCTTTTACGGTATCATTAACTCTCGAAAGAGTTACGGCAAGGACCAGTTTCCTTACAAGCTCCGGATGATCGATCGTGATGTACTGGGCTATCATCCCTCCCTGCGATGCTCCAAAAAGGTATATATCCTTAAGTCCGAGTTTATCGATCGCTTCCACAGTATCCTCTGCTATATCATGAATGGTATATCCCTCATGGATATCGTCCTTGCGGTCAAACATGTATACCCTGTATTCCTTTGCAAATATCCTGTAA
>JAEEGL016007571.1_pt1 | contig 14062 bp, 13 predicted proteins | sample 9134231 | NCBI WGS metagenome assembly JAEEGL01 (sample SAMN16246548, study PRJNA631951) | gut metagenome | biome: gut microbiome; feature: rumen; material: fiber-attached | host: Bos | place: Iran: Karaj | collected 2018-10
ATAACTTTATTCAGCGGTCTCTTCGGAATTCCGGGAATGCTCCTTGCGGTTCCCGTTACCGGTGTATTGTTTGCATTTGTAAATGAACTCACAAAGGATATGCTTATTAAAAAGAACCTGCCGTCTGAACCTGAGGCTTATTTAAGTGTGGGATCTATTGACGAGGAAGGACATATAAGTCCTTATGAGGTAAAAAAGCCTAAGAAACCCGAAACAAAAACGGAGATCTTTTTCAAGAAACTTTATTTAAATACGAAGTTTTATTTTAAGGATAAGAAATTCAGAAGAGAAGAGAACAAAAAAGGAAAAGAAGAATAGAAGAGTATGGATATAAAGGCAGCAATATTCGATCTTGACGGCACATTGATCGATACCGAGAAGATCTATCAGAAATTATGGCCTATGGCAGTTAAAGAAATGGGCTATGACGGATTTACGAATGAACGTTATTTAAGTCAGAGATCCCTGGGAAGGCCTTATTCGGTGGCAAGATTTAAGGAATGGTTCGGAGAAGACTTTGATTACGATCATGCAAGAACTATTCGCAAAAAACTTTTTGACGAATACATTTCACAGCATGGTATACAGCAAAAGCCCGGTGTTACGGAGCTTATGGAATATCTGCATTCAAAAGGCATAGTTACGGCCATAGCAACGGCCACAGATATCGAACGTGCCACAGAATACCTTAAATTGACCGGCTTATACGGTTATTTTGACAAAATAATCAGTGCAACAATGGTTGATGAAGGAAAACCTTCTCCCAAGGTATATCAATACGCATGCTCCCAGCTGGGATTTGCTCCCAATGAATGTATTGCGGTTGAAGATGCTCCCAACGGTATAATATCAGCCTACAGAGCAGGATTAAAAGTGATCATGGTTCCCGATCTTACAAAACCTGATGAAGAAATCGAGAATATGTTATACAGGTGTGTGGATTCGCTTGCTGATATTAAGGCATTGGTATAGTTGATTTTTGCTATGAAAAAAGTCACAAATAACATGTCAGTCGCTCAGACAATTTCACGGCAAAAAGCGCCGTGAAAAACTCGCTTTGTGATCATGTTATTTGTGGCTTTTTTGATAAGGGAATAATATAAGATATACGGTAGATTTAACGAATCAGTTGTATGGACCATAGCCTATATGATAATACAATTAAATTCTCGATCAGATTTAACGAATCAGTTATGTGGGCCTTAGCAGTATAAGCCTGAAATCCTGAAAATACCCACATAACTATTCGTTAAATCTGTGTTTTGCGAATAGTTAGATATACGACTCTCTTTACCCGGACATATGGTAAATATAAATAAATACGGCAAAATGTATGTCACAAAGCGAGTTTTTCACGGATGCTTTTCCCGTGAAATTGTCTGAGCGACTGACATACATTTTGCCGTTAATTGGTTTTCATATAGATAAATTACTTAACGTTACGTTTTTCAAAATCCTCAACATACTGAGCAATCAGATCAACGGTACCGTCAATGCCTAACTTGGCACTGTTGATGCAGAGGTCGTAGGTTTCGGCGTGGCCCCATTTCTTTGAGGAATAATAATTGTAATAGCTTGCCCGCTGCTTATCCTTTCTAAGGATCAATTCTCTTGCTTTATTCTCACTCTTAATGGATTCATCATGTTCCATCAGGTATTTTATCTTGAAATCATCATCCGCATAAATGAACAGATTCAAAACGTTTTCATAATCGCTTAAAGCATAATCTGCGCATCGTCCAACGATAACACAGGGACCTTCGTTGGCAAAGGATTTAATGGCGTCAAACTGTGCCAGAAATACCTTGTGGCTTATGGGCATATCAACAAAGCTTGATGAATTGTAGCCAAAGGAATATGTATCCATTACCAGATTGTAAAGGAATGAATTGGTAGGCTTTTCGTCATGATTTGAGATCATCTCTTCGCAAAAGCCGGAATCCTTGGCTGCTCTTGTAAGTATCTCCTTGTCGCAGAACCTTATATTGAACCTTTTGGCGATCTTCTCTCCGATTTCATGGCCTGCTGAGCCGAATTGGCGTCCGATGGTAATGATCGTATTCATATGTACCTCCCAAACTTTGAAATTTTCAGATAATTTCTAAAATTATTATACAATATCGGAACATAAAATACAATTAAAAATTTGCAGTTAACATAACTAAATTATGTCAACCATTGGAGTCGAGATACCGTAAAACCTTCAAAAAATGCTCCGGCAATTCACTGTCAAAGAGTTTAAACTCACCTGTGGTGGGGCTTACAAAGCCTATTGTTTTTGCGTGCAGCACCTGTCCGTTAAGAGATAAAGGTTCTTTGTGGCCCGAATAAACCGGATCTCCCATCAACGGATGGCCGATATATGCCATATGTACCCTTATCTGGTGGGTCCTTCCGGTCTCTAAACGGCATTCTACATAGGTATGGTCCCTGTATCGCTTAAGGACCTTGTAGTGGGTCACGGCTTCTTTGCCGCCCTCTTCCACCGCCATCTTCTTTCTGTCGCTCTTTGAGCGGCCTATGGGGGCATTTATCGTGCCTTCATCATCCTTTAACACGCCATGTACAACCGCATGATAGGTTCGCCTGCAGGAATGATCCTTAAGCTGCTCTGCAATGCACTCATGGGCTTTATCGTTTTTACAGATGATCAAAAGCCCTGAGGTATCCTTATCGATCCGGTGGACTATACCGGGTCTTAAAACGCCGTTAATGCCGCTTAAACGTCCCTCAAGGTGGAACAGCAAAGCGTTTACCAGAGTGCCCTCATAATGCCCTGCAGAGGGGTGTACGACCATGCCCTGGGGCTTATTCACTATGCAGACATCCTCATCTTCATAAACGATGTCCAAGGGTATATTTTCGGGATTTATGTCCGGAACTATCGCCTCGGGGATGGTGAAAACCACCTGATCCTCGGTTTTTATGCGATAATTTGATTTAACGGGCTTTTCGTTAACCATAAGCCCGTTATTGTCTATCTGTTTTTGAATATAGGACCTTGAAAGACCGTCAAGGGTCGCAGACAGATATTTGTCTATACGTTCTCCTTCGTCTTCCGGTGAGATTGTAAAGGTGATCACAGGCATGGCTTATTTCACGTCCCTTATCTTCTTTTCCTTAAATCTGAGGAAATTCAGGTCATCTTCTTTATAGAAGAACAAAATGAGCAGTAACAGTATGATTGTGGACAGAGTTACAAATGCATCAGCCAGGTTGAATATCGGAAAGCGGATTACACTGAAGTATATATAATCAACCACATGATCGTATGCAATACGATCGATGAGATTTCCTATGGCTCCGCCGGCAATAAATGCAAGGGTTATGTGGGCTCCGTAAAAATGCTTCTTGGGAGGCATTTTAAACAGCGCGTAGCCTATTGCAAACAATATTATGACCGCCGCCAGGATGAAGAAGGATTTCTGTCCCTTTAACAGTCCGAATGCGGCTCCTGAGTTTTCAAGATATCTAAACTCCAGTATACCGTTTATTATTGCTTTATTTGGGTGATCCTTTAACCGGTTTACCGCATATATCTTTAATACACGGTCGGAAACTATGCTAAGCATTAGGATCACGGCGTCGGTTATAAGAATAAAACGCTTTCGCTTTAATTCTTCTTTCATCAGCCTTCTTCCTTAAAGTTTAATTCGCTTATAGCTTCTTTGATAAGATCGTGAGGCACATTTTCTTCCACAAATGCACTTCCTATCCTCTTTAGAAGGACCATGTTGATGGAATCTCCGTTGTTCTTCTTATCATATGTAACGGCTTCGAAGATCTCGCTTTCCCTGTCGGTATCGATGCTGATAGGAAGATAGAAAGGAACAAACATGTCCCTGATCTCCAGATAGTCATCCTTGGAGATGAGATCCTTTTTATAGGATATATAAGCTGCAGCAACGGTTCCGAGACTTACGCATTCACCGTGGAAGTACTCATCTCCCATCACGCTTTCGATTCCGTGACCGATGGTATGACCGAGGTTAAGGAGCATGCGAAGCCCCGTGGTCTCGTAAGGATCCTTTTCAACTATGGCTTTCTTTATGTTTATGGCATTGAAAAGCATTTCGCTCAAAACGCCGTTTTCTTTCTCGCAGATCTCATACATATCTTCGATAAGTTTGAAATAGAATTTCTGATCGGCCAGTAAAGCTGCTTTCATTACTTCGGCAAAGCCTGCGAAGAACTGTCTGTCGGGAAGTGTCTTTAATACATCGAGATTGATGTATACAAGTGAAGGCATGTAGAATGCCCCGACGTTATTTTTAATGCCTTTGTAATCAACTGCAGTTTTGCCTCCGATGGAGGAATCGGCCATGGAAAGGAGGGTCGTGGGACACTGAACAAAGTTTACGCCCCTTAAATAGGTTGCGGCTGAAAAGCCTGTGAGGTCACCTATAACACCACCGCCAAGAGCGATGATGATATCCTTTCGGGAAATCTTGTTTGACATATAGAAATCGTAGAGTTTCTCCACGTTTTCAAGGCATTTGGTGTGCTCACCGGGTTCAAAGGCAATCTCAAAAACGGGAAGCTTCCTGCCAAGAGCCTTTTTAAGGTCCTTAAGATGTGATGCATTCTTAACGTTTTCATCCGTAACAATAACGATCTTTGAAGCCTTGGGGGCAATGTTTTCAAGCAAAGCCGTGATATCTTCAAAGCCGTTCTTTAAATGAATCTCATAACTTTTTTTGTTTGTGTCCTTTACAAGGATCGGTTCCATTGTGTACTGCTCCTAAAATGTTTATTTTAATAATATAAAAAGTCCTGCCACCTAAGTGACAGGACCGGTATTATCAGATCGATGTACCGAAAGCTCCGGTGATGGATTCCTGGAGATCTCCGGTGATCTCTACACTTGCGGGAGTTACGATAAATATGTAGTTCGAAATCTTTTGAAGTGTTCCGTCAAGTGCGTAGCAGGATCCGGAAGTAAAATCAAGGATCCTCTGAGCGGAAAGATCGTCCGCATCTTCAAGATTAAGAAGAACGGTCTTGTTGGCTCTTAAAGTATTGGTAATTTCCCTGGACTCGGTAATGCTTGTGGGTTTAAATACGCAAACTGATGCGCCGTCCTGATGTGTAGGCATTTTCTTTCCTTTCGTAGGCTGCTTGGGCGGGAAGGTCCTGATCCTTGTATCCGCAACTTCGGGTTCTTTTTCATTTATGTTCTGATCGGCGGGATCTATATATCCGTCATCATCATACTGCACATCTTCTTCGTAACGATCGTCATCATCGTCATCGTCAATGTTCATGAACTGCTTAAACTTATCAACAACACTCATCGGTATTTACTCCTTAGCATAATTTCTTTCCCCAAATATGCCCGTGCCCACGCGAACATAGGTGGCACCTTCGGAAACTGCTACCCTGTAATCGCCTGTCATTCCCATGGACAGAACACTCATATCTACATTATTAATGTTTTCCGAGGCAATGTCAATGAGTAATTGGCGTAAATCAACAAAATATTGACGATTTTCCTCATCTGATTCAACATATGGTGCTATCGTCATGAGTCCTTTTATATGAACGTGGGGTAAAAGAGAGATCTTTTTTACAAGATCGAGGGCTTCACTGCATTTTATTCCGAACTTACTCTCCTCCTCCGCTACGTTTACTTCGATAAGGATATCCGTGACACAGTTTCCTTTGGCGGACTGCTTCTCAATCTCCTCGGCAAGTTCATAGGAATCAACTCCGTGAATAAGAAAAACCTTTCCGATAAGGTATTTTACTTTGTTTTTCTGAAGATGTCCTATCATATGGAAACGGGAATCCTTGGGGGCAAGCTCCCATTTGGCAACCAGGTCCTGGACCTTGTTCTCACCGAAATCGCGAATGCCGTAATCATATGCTTCCATCAGCATTTCGAAGGGTTTTGTCTTTGTGACTGCGATCAGAGTTACATCCTCGGGATCGCGCCCTGCCTTCAGGGCCGCTTCTTTAATGTTATCCAGTACCACAGATAAGTTTTCTTTAACGTTTATCTTATCATCCATTTTTAAGCCTTCTTAATATACAAAATCCTTGTCCGTAACCACCGAAGCATCAAGAGCAATATAATCGTAAGCCCTAAGCCCGGTAGTGGTGTTGGACTTAATGATCGAATATTCGTCGTTGGAATAAAGAACCTCGATCTGCTTAAAATCCGCAAATCCCTTGTTTATGTTGTAGACGCCGATGAGAGTTCCCTGCTTTCCTACCGTAAAGGTAAGAGGAGTCGTCGATGTATCCGCAGCACCGTTCTGACTTACATAGTAAAGGGTGTCGCCGGCCTTCAGTCCGCTCATGGCAACATAATAACAATCATCGGTCTCTTTATACACGTTAACTTCCATGAACTTTGTGGTGACATTTCCGGAATCGGAAATCACCTGTACATTGACGCCGTAATCAGCATCGTTTACATCCGTAAGAACAAAATCTTTATCGATCAGGAAGAAACTGTTTTCTGCAATGGCTGAATTGGGAACCTTAAGCCCCGTATCCTCTTCCAGCAGCAGTTCAACCTCTACAAAACGGTCCCTTGCAAAGGTTACCATGGAGTTTGTAAAGGTAAGGGAAACGATGGAACCTTTATCACAGTTCTTTACGATATGAACAAGGCCCCAGGAACGGTTGTTGGTCTTTGAAAAACGTACATCCACATAATCCCCTTCGTGTATCCTGTCCATCTCCTTATCGGGAACAAAGATGCAGAGGGACCAAAGCTCGTTATTGGTGTACTTGTAGACAAAATCTCCGGTTTCGAGAAGGGTGTCGTTATAAACGTAATTGCAGTTGTAATTCTCCTTGTCGAAATCCTCGGGATTGATCATGTCTGCGGTTTTGTTCTCATAGCCGTCCTCAAAGAAGGTTACGATCCCGCTTCCGCTTATACGATAGAAATTGATGATATCGTTAATGTGAAGGGAATTGATCTCCTCTACGCTTGCCAGAAGGGAACGGTTCTCAAGGCGGGCCATTTCTTCGGAAATGGTGTTTTCAAAAACAACGGCATCTTCGAAATTGGCCTTGTTGAATTCTTTTGAAAAAAGCATGATATCCTGCTTAAGAGAACTTAATTCCTTGTCTGAAAGGAAGGTGTCTTCGTTTGGATCCTTGGTGGTAAGGTCGGAGATCTTGCCGCTTTGATCGATGGCATAGACCAGATTGTTAAATGCGGCCCTCTCTCCCTCGCTCACAAATAAGGCCACGTATCCCTGACCTTCGGAAGTGACCACGTTTTCATCCCTTAATGCAATACCGGTATAGATCCTGTTTTCGGAAAGCATACCGTTCTTTATCTGATAGCCGACGATGCTGGATTCCTTGGAACTGATGTAAATACATACAGCTACATACAGGAATACGAACGCAAAAAAAACAAGTCCCGGATTTACATGATGAAGCTTATGGAATTTTTCAAGATTATCTTTTCCAGATTTCATACCCTACATTCAAAAAGCCCCGGCATTTGGTGCCGAGGCCTTTACCGTCAAAAATTATAATGAAACTATTATCTTGGATCTTACTCCTTCGGGAAGGTCGCTTTCGTTCTTTGCTACGGAAAGAATGAAATCAACGCCGAATTTTTCGGAATACTTTTCAAGCTTTGTGATAACTTCTTCAAACTTATCAACAGGGGTGTTGGACATTGCAAGATATCCGTCAAAATAAACCTGCTGAAGATCATGATCCTGAGAAATGATACCTGCTACGAAACCAAGAAACTCCTCATAATTATCCAAAAAATAATCGGATACATCCACAAGACGCACTTTGTTGTTAAGCTCGTACATATGCTTAGCACTGCGGTCTAAATAAACGATGTTACCCGATATTGCCTTAATCTCACTATTAACTTTGTCAAGCAGATGCTTTGTTTTTCCTTTACCCTTTTCGCCTACGATTAACTGGACCATTGGTGAACCCTCCTGAAAATGTTTCATTTTTAAAACATCTAAGACCGGATAAGAATGAAGCTTCATCCGATAAAAATATTATATGTTACATGAGCCAAAAAAACAACCTTGTAATTCATTTTTCAGATTTAATTCACACTTAGATCGCAAAGTGTTAACATCTCTGACATTTCTCCGTAAAGATCGTCCATAGTGCCTGCTCCGAGGACTATCGCAATGTAGGGAACGGACTGTTTGTCGCGGACCATGATCATAAGACATCTGCCCGCTTCGTCGGTGGTTCCCGTCTTTCCGCCCACAACTACCATGTTTGCGGGAGCCGAATAATTGCCCCTGAAAAACTGGTTGGTTGAAGAAGAACTTACCTCTTTGGAGGAACCGTCCTTTCTTGTGATGGTGGTGGAATACTCCTTGGACTGGATGATCTCAAGAAGATAGGGATCCTTTATGAATTCCTTGAACATAAGATAGAGATCGTAAGCCGTTGTATAGTGATCTGCGTCGTGAAGTCCGGAGGGATTTGTAAAGTGTGTGCCTGTACATCCAAGTTTCAAAGCTTCGGTGTTTACAAGATCCATAAAGCTGTCAACAGAACCGTTTCCCACCTGATTGCCAACGGCAACAGCCACATCATTGTAAGAAGAAAGCAGCATGAGCCTTAAGGCCTGATCAAGAGTCATGGTATCTCCGCCTTCTACACCCAGCATCACAGCCAGAGGATCCGTAATGGTTGCAAGGGCTTCCTTGTCAACTACAACATAGGAATCCGCCGACATGTATTTAAGGGCCACATATGCGGTCATAAGCTTGGTGATACTTGCAGGATATCTTTGTTCGAATGCATTGTCTGCATATAAGACTTCATTGGTATCTGCGTTGATAAGAAGGGCTGCGGTGCACTGATCCGCAACAAATTTACGGGAAGTCACGTTACCTTCGAATACAGCAAAATCGGATGCAAAAGAAGGGATCCTGTCGGAAAAGGCAGTATGTTCGATGATGGAAGTCCTGCCGGATGTGATCCTCTCCTTTTGCGTATACTCAGAAAATGGCATCCAAACATCGGCACGGGAACCACCGCATGCCGAAAGTGCGGACACCATCATCATGATCATTAATATAAGCCCCAAAATCTTATTTGTACATTTCACGCCACTCTAAATCTCCACGATCCAAGGATTTGATAAGAAGCTCCGCGGAAGCAAGGTTGGTTGCCAGCGGAATGTTGTGCATATCACATAATCTCATTACGTTGCTCACATCGGGTTCATGGGTTTTCTTTGTAAGAGGATCTCTTAAAAAGATAACAAGGTCGATCTGGTTGTGCTCGATCTGGGCACCTATCTGCTGCTCGCCGCCAAGATGGCCCGCAAGATATTTGTGGACATTTAAATTAGTAACCTCTTCTATAAGCCTTCCGGTAGTACCGGTAGCATACAGATCGTTTTTGCTTAAGATCCCCCTGTAAGCAATGCAGAAATTCTGCATGAGCTTCTTTTTCGCATCATGTGCTATCAATGCAATATTCAACTAAAACACCTCTCTCTTTTCCCGCTTCTCGCCGGAACGGAAGCGAACATTTAAAACAAAGCCGAGCCCTATATAAAGGCTCACCAAAGATGTCATACCGTAGCTGACAAAGGGAAGCGTAAGACCTGTATTCGGAAGAATGAACGTAGCAACCCCCACGTTGAAAAACGTCTGAATTCCGAGTAAGGTGCCCATTCCCGTGCCTATTACCCGCCCGGCGACATCCTTTGAACGTCTCGCAATGAAGAAACATTCGAGGCATAAAAGAAATTCCAATAATATGACGGTCACAGATCCCATAAAGCCCATCTCCTCTCCGATAACGGCAAAGATAAAGTCGGTTTCGGGTTCGATGATGTAATTACCGTTCTTTAAAGACGTGATCACATTGTTGTTAAGGCCCTTTCCCCATAACTGACCGGAACCGATGGCAATTACCGAATTTGTCTGCTGGTATGCATTGTCAACGTATTTTTCGGGATAAATGAAGGAAAGGATACGACTTCTCTGATAATCGTCGATAAGAGTCTGCCCCTCTTTCAATATGATGCTCAAAAAGACTATCACGGCGGGCACAAAGACCGCAAAGGCCGCTACGATGTATTTCCAGCTGATCCCTCCCACCAGAAGAAGCGTACACAAAACAATGGTGATGACTATGGTCGTTGAAAGATCGGGCTGATCGTAGATCAGATAAAGCGGCACCGCCGCAAGGATCCAGTAACAGATCAGTACCTTCAATGAGTTGATCTTGTCTTTATATTTCATAATAAACTGAGCGAAAAAAATAATCAATAAAATCTTTGCCGTCTCAGAGGGCTGGAAGCGGATGCCTGCGATCTCAAACCATCGCTGCGCATTGTGGGAAGTATTACCCGCAAGCCTTACCGCAAGAAGCAGTCCGAAGTCCACCGCGTACCATAACCAATAGAACTTAAGGATCAGGGAAAGGTCGAAAAGAGATATAACGACCATAAGGAAAAATCCCATAATGGACCCAAGTATCTGCTTTGACTGAACGTCCGGATTGGCACTTCCGATTGCAAGGATACCGATGACGTTTATGGCAAGAACAAGACATATTAACTTGAAATCATAATCACGTATGTGAAGATTTTTAAACATCTCTGTCTCCGGTCATCATTTAAGGTCTGCAAGTGTCTTAAGGGCACTCTTGTCAACTGCGGCTATCACGATCTTCTTATCCGCAAGATAAGCGATCTTTGCCTGATATTTGGGGCGGATGAGCCATTTTGACTTCTCAGAATAGTTTCTTGCCTCTCCGATCCTTATTCTTTCGGGCGACATATCCGATGCAAAAACAAAGCCCGGTCTTTCACCTTCATTGAAATCGATATTAACACTTCCGTATAGACCGCCGAGGATGATCACGTTACCTCTTGCACGTACAAGTGCACCGGGTTCCACATCACCCATAACAACAACACCGCATTCAAACTGAAGATGCTCACCCTTTAAAACGGTGCCTCTGTATACCGTACCGAAACCGGTCACATCCTGGTCCATGAGAGTCTTGTTAAGGGACTTTGTTATGGAACGTTCAATCTCTCCGTTTTCTTCGGGAGTTATCATGTAAAGCACATTAAGTTCACCCTCATCTTCTATTATGGAAATTAGAGTTTTTTCTTCTTCTTCGGAAAGGATCCTTCCTTCAAAGGAAACGGCGATCTTTCCGCCCTTGAAGAAGCCCTTTGACTGGGAAAATTTAACCTTTATCTCGTCACAGAGTGACTGAAAATCGCATTCTCCGTTTAACTGGACCTTTATGCCGTTTGGAATGCTTTTTATCATAATGTTCGATCTCATACCGATCAGTCTCCTATTCCTGTTGTTGTTACTTCGGTAGCGGTTTCCGTTACCACATCTTCCACATTGTAATAGTGTTTCAGGATATCGCAGGCAGTATCTGCGGGATATGCGGAAGTGTATCCGTTTGCGATACGGATGGCCATTGCGATCTCCGGATCGTCATAAGGGGCGTAGCACACGAACAAAGCGTGGTTTGGCTTGGTGCGGCTCTGTTCGGCGGTACCGGTCTTACCTGCGACCTCAAAGGGAAGGGCCTTGAAGTAGGACTGGCTCTGTGCCATCCTTCTCATTCCTTCGTGGATCGCTCTCCATTCATTGTCCTCAAGTTCGACCTGATTTACGATCTCTGCGGAATTGTCCTTTATAAGTTTTCCGTTGCTGTCGGTGATCCTGTCGATCAGAGTAAGTTTGTATACTGTTCCGGAGTTGGCCACCGCAGTTACATACCTCGCAAGTGAAACCGTTGTAAACGAGTTTGTACCCTGTCCGATGGCGGAAGGAACGGAATACTGGGTCGAAATCTGCGGCGTTGACTCTTCTATCTCCACACCCGACTTTTCTCCGAGTCCGTACATTTCCGCATATTTTGTAAGCTTTTCGATACCTATATTTGAATTGTACTGGTTGTTTTCGTCCATACTCAGCTTGTAACCCACTGTGTAATAGTAATAGTTACAGGATTTTTCAAGTGCGGCCGAAAGATTCAATGCACCGTGTCTTCCGGGATAGATCCAGCAGTTATGTACATCCGTTGTCAGTTCTTTAAAGGATCCGAGACAGGTTATCAGAGTGTTGGGAGTGATGATCCCTTCCTTTAATCCTGCGGTTGAGGTTACCATTTTGAAGGTGGAACCCGGAGCCGTCTTCTGCTGCGTCGCATAGTTGATAAGAGGTGTTGAAAGATCGGAATTCATCTTTCTTAAATATGCTGTATCAGCACCGTTGGCAAGGTAATTGTTATCATAGCTGGGATAAGAAACCAAAGCCAACGTATCTCCGGTCTTTGCATCGGTAATGACACAGGAAGCGGAGTAAGGTTCAAGCGCAAGCTGTGCAGGGGTTATCTCAAGATTGGATATCCTGTTTATCATGAAGGTGTAGGAACTTATACGACCTTTCTTCCATGCATCCAGTTCCTCATCGGACAGCTGCACCACATTCTGCTCAAGCAATATGTTAAGAAGTGTTTTCGGGGCTACGGAATCGGCCTTGACTATATAACGATAAAGCATTTTGTCGAAGGTCTTGTTGGATGATAGTTCATCCTTTACCACCTCAAGTATTGCATCAAAGATCTCGCTTGACTGGGAATAGGAATCGCTTAAGGTAAGCTTCGAAGTATCTATCCAGTTCTGTGAGATGCAGTAATCTATATATTCGCCGAGGGAAATGACTTCATCGTTTGCCCAGGCTTTGTAGGTTTCATCCGCTCTGTCGATGAGGGTATCAACAAGAATACCGTCATTTAAAAGCAGTGTTTCAACATAGTTCTGATAATTCTGCCATTCCGTATTCAATTTTTTGTAGGCCGTTCTTTTTGTGGTCAGCTCCTCAATGAGCTTCTCGAGTACGGCTTCTTTCTTGTCAAGATATGCCGCATAAAGAACACGTTCGTTATCCTGAGCATCGTCCTTTGATATATGGGTTATGTCGATGACTTCGTTGTTTAAAAGTGCATAATAAACGTCATAAATGGGTATCAGTATGTCCGAACTTGAAGCATTTTCTGCCGGTATATATTCTTTGTAGTTGATTATCTTGTTAAGGAGTATACCTGCAAGCTTCTGTTCGAGGATGTGATATATGGCTTCCTGAAGGTTTGCATCGATGGTGAGGTACACGTCGTTTCCGGCTACGGCATCAACCAGATCCTCCACCGAGATTATTCGTCCCATGGTATCAACATAAACCGTTTCCGAACCCTTCTCACCCTTTAATACGGCTTCCTGACTTGCTTCGATACCGGTCTTTCCGATAATGTCGTTGGCACTGTAGCTTGGATCCGTTTCCTGCAGTTGCGCAAGCTCGTCGGAAGAGATCTTTCCGGTATAACCTACTATCTGGGAAGTATAGGTTCCTGTAGGATAGATCCTTATGGTATCTTCTGCGATGGAAACACCCTGAAGGATATCGGAATTCTCCATTATCACCGCTACGGTCTTCTGTGAAACACCCGTGGCAATGGTGGTTGCAATGTACTTCTGGTATGTATTTGCGCTCATTGCATACCTTATTGCGATGATCTTAAGAACCGTCTCCTTGGGAAGTGAAGTATCAACGTTATACCTTGTATCCCCCGTAAGATATTCCATTATCTCTTCGGCAGTACTTGAGGACTCGGCATAAGACATCTCATCTATGTAGACATGTCCGTAGATATCGGCCTTGAACCTGTTTAAGGAGGTTCCGGTCACGGAAAACTGATACTGATTTCGTTCATCCACATAGATATTGAAATTGGTGGAAAGGGAATCACCGTTTTCTTCTATCATTGCAATGGTACGAAGTATCGTGTCGTTTAACTGCTGATTCTTGTTTTTTCCGGAGGGGAAAACGTCCTGGATGTTAACGGAGTAAGCCAGTTCATTGTATGCCAATAAAACACCGTTCCGGTCATAGATATTGCCCCGGGCGGCGTTGATGGTTATCTCCTTTTTTGTCTTTAACTCAAAACTGGTAAGATACTGCTCTCCTTCGATGATCTGAAGGGTGAAGATACGACGGATCAGTATCCCGCAGAGGATACAAAAGGCAATGATAAGGTAGATGACCCTTGTTGTTATTAA
>JAEEGL016570015.1_pt1 | contig 14062 bp, 5 predicted proteins | sample 9134231 | NCBI WGS metagenome assembly JAEEGL01 (sample SAMN16246548, study PRJNA631951) | gut metagenome | biome: gut microbiome; feature: rumen; material: fiber-attached | host: Bos | place: Iran: Karaj | collected 2018-10
ATCAATTACAGCTTTATCTCATCCTGGACAAGATGCAGGTGTAGATTCTGAAAAAGGTATATATATAAATGGAGGAACTTTAATTGCAACAGGTGATATGTATGATAATATTTCGAATGAATCAAAACAAAACTTTATGGTATTAAATTTTGCTAATCAAATTAATGAAAATGAAACAGTAACTTTATTTGATAGTAATGATCAACAAATATTTAGTTTTATGGCAAGAAGAAATTATAAATATTTGGTTTATAGTTCTAAAGAACTAATAAATGGAACATATAATCTATATAAAAACTATACAACACCTTTCAGAGATTATTATAATATCAAAGAATATACATTAGCTTATACAAGTTTAGGTTCATCTTTTGGACCAGGTGAAAGGCCAAATATGCCTGATGGTGTTCCAAGTGGTGAAAGACCAGAGTTACCAAATGGAGAAATGCCAAATGGAGAAAGACCAGAAATGCCAAATGGAGAAAGACCAGAATTACCAAATAATATGCCAAATAATCCTATGGATATGATTGAAGTTAATCCAGTAAATAAAGATTTTGTAATTAATGGTATTTCAAATATCTTTAATGGTATAGCAGTTTATGTAGAAGAAAACTAAAAAAAGGTAATTTTTATCTTTTTTTATTTACTTAAAATATATTAGTGATATAATTAAGACAATAGGAGGAAATATGAAAGTAGTAAGAGGTATATTTGCGGGGATTTTTGGTATAGTTTTATTTGCACTTATATTTGCTTTATCATTTAGTTATATACTTAAAAGTGTTGTAAGTAAAGATTTATTAAACGGAGTTTTAAAACAACAAATATTAGATCAATATACTAAAGAAGTAAATACAGAAGTTAAAGAATCAATAGAAGAATTATTAGGAAAAAATGATATAAGCGAATTAGCTAATGATGTATTAGAAGAATATTCTAAGTTTGCTAAAGACAAAGATTATAAAGTAAGCGATGAATTTGTAGATGAAATAATTGAATTCTGTGTAAAAAATAAAGACTTAATTTCTAGAATTAGTAAAGAAGAAATAACAGAAGAAAAATTAAGAAGTGATGAAACACGTACTAACTTGACAAAATCATTAAATGAAGCATTACCTGAAATAAGTGATAAAATAGGTGAATCAGGAGACCTTGTAATGTTTATATATGGTATTATAGTTAGTAGATTTGCTAGAATAATGACAATATTAGCTATAGCTATGATTATATTATTGATTGCTTTAATTACTTGGTCAGTATATAAATGGTTAACACCACTTGGTGTATCATTAATTGTATCTGGTATAATTTATATAGCAATTTATGTTTGTATAATGATATTTAAAGCAGAAATACTATATGGATTAGAGATAGATATTAAACTTAATCCAACAATAATAGTTATTATAGGTGGAGCAGAATTTATATTTGGTATTATAGCTATAGTAATTAAGAAAATAATTGATGGAAAAAGTAAACAAGTAGAAGAAAATTATAGTATTTAAAAGCAAGATTTCTTGCTTTTTTTATTGAAATATAACTATAATTTTTATATAATTATAGTATAAATAGGAGGAATACTATGAAAAAAATAATTTATGGTTTATTAGTAATATTAATGATATTTACTATAACTGGTTGTGGAACTAAAAAAGAAGAAACAAAAGAAGAAGCTATAAGCGAATTTAAAGTAAAAAATGTTACATTTAGATTTGATAAAGAAGGAAGTTTTGAAGATTTTACTTATAAATATTCGTCAAAAATTAAATTAGATGGATCACAAAATACAGTATATTTAACATATGAAAATGATGATATAGTTAGTGGTAAATTTGTATTTAGAATTGCTTTATATAGTAGAGAAGAAACAAATATAAAAACATTATTTAGTGATCCAAAGTATAGTGATTATACAACTAAAAAAATTAATGGATTAAAGTGGAATATTTATTCTTTAGATGTGGATAATGTAAAAACATATATATATGCTACTGAAAAAAATGGAAAAGTATATATTACAAATATAGGAAGTTATAAAAAAGCTGAAATTGATTTAGATACTTTGGCTAATGTATTTATGAATGGTGTAAAAATAAAATGATTGAAAGAAAAAGTATAAAATATTTACTAGCTTTAATATTTATAATATCTATATTTGGAATGATTTTATATCCTATATTTGATTTAATAATTTATAAATTTATAACTCATGTTGAATTTAGTTATTCAATAAGTAAATATATAGTAGAACCAATAATAGTAGGATTTTTTATGGGAATGGTATTTTGGATAGCTGATGTTAAAAGATTATCTAAAAAAAGAATAATATTAACTTATAAAATAAGTGCAGGAATACCTTTTAAATGGGAATTTGAGATTAAAGATGAAAGTATTGTTAAATTTGTTAAACAATATCAAATAAAAAAGAAAATCAAAAAAAACATATGTGGTGGACCTATATATACTAATTATGTATTTGAAGGCTTAAAAGAAGGTAAGACAGAAATAATATTTAAGTTTTTAAGAATTGATGATAATAGTATAGAAAGTAAAGAAGTAACTAAAGTATTAGTAGATGAAAAAAATAATATTTCAATAGTTTAAAATAAATATTTAAAAAATATTTATTTTTTTTACTAATGTTTACACTTTTATAAAAACTATTTCTTTTTATAAAAAAAATAATTGATATAATATAATTAGAGAGGTAATTCTAGAATAAAGAGGTGAATTTAATATTAAATATCTCATACTCCGACACTGTGATATTTAAATTTAATTTGAATTACCAAACTACTATACTTTAGGTGAATTATACGCCGACTACTATTTTATAATTCACCTCATCTTTTGTTTAAAAAAAACAATAATTTTTGTGTGGAAAAATATCTAAATTTTAGATATTTTTTTAGTATTCATTATTTAAGAAATTCATTACTAAATCAATTAATACATTTTTTTCTTTAGGATTTGATTGTGCAATTAGCAATGTAATAGCAACTAAAGTGTTATTATCTATAATTTGTTCATTATCTTTATACAAGATATTGTAAAAGTTTAAAAAATATATAAATAAAGTAGCTGCTATTCTTTTGTTTCCATCTATGAAAGTATGGTTTTTGTTATTAAATATAAAAAGTTTGCAGCTTTTTCTTCTATTGTAGGATATACATCTTGTCCATCAAAAGTTTGATAAATATCCCCTATTATAGCTTGTAAACCTTTATCTCTTTCTAGTGCGAATAGATTGCTATCACTATTAAATTTAAGTTTTGAAACTATATCTATACAATCTTCATAATTTATTTTTTTATTTGAAGAATTTCCCTTAGGTTTCACTAATACTTTATGATCATAGTTATCAAGTAGGTTTAAAGCATTGGAATAATTATTTATTACTTTAATTATTTCTTGTGCTTCATTACCTTTTAATTCGTGATCAATTCTTCCAGCTATATTGATTAATTTTATTGTTTTTTCTAGGTAATCTAATCTTTTTTGATTAACTGAATAACCTTTTATTAAGTAATCTTTTAATACTTTAGTTGCCCATTTTCTAAATGTTATACCTTTTTGTGATTTAACACGATAACCAACAGATATAATCATATCTAAATTATAATAATTTGTAGGTTTATCAGTAAATTCGGAATTTCCGAATTTAGTTAATGTTTCATTTTCACTAAGCTCGCCATCTTTGTATATATTTTTAATGTGTTCATTAATTGTTGAAGTGGCTTTTCCAAATAATTTACTCATTTGTTGTTGTGACAACCATACTGTTTCCTCATTTAAATTTACTTCTAGTTGTAATCCATCGGTTTCAAATATAAGAACTTCATTTTTCATAAATCTTCCTCCTTTAAATTCTTACATTCAAAACATATCAAACGTTTATTTTTAAGTCAAAAAGCTAAATTTGATATTTTGGAAGAAAAAATGGGTAAAAATGATCAAAAATTGTTCTAAATTTATTAAAACTGTATAGACAAAATTATAATTTTAGGATATTTTAAAAAAATTAAAAGATAGTATAAAAATGTGTAAAATTTGTGATATTTATATCTTAAAAAAATATAAGGCTGTGGAAAACTTTTGCTTTCCACATTTATTTTTTCTATTTTTTTTCACAAGTAATTGACATTTAGTACCTACATAAGGTATAATTTGTATATATAGTAGTAGAGTGTCGGAGTGTGTTATATATGAAAAAGAGAGTAGTGGCTTTTTTGTATACATGCTTGTTAGAAATAACAGGCTTTTTTGCGTTTAAAAATGGATATATTAAAAATTTAAAAGAACGATACTTATTACTATTTAAAAACAAATATAAAGAACACTTACAGAAAATTAAAAACTTAAATATAACACATTACGACTATCTAAATAATAAACATGATGGTAAGTACAAATATAGAGTATTTACAATTGAAAGGATGATGGATTTATGAAAAAACATATATTATTTTTAATAACATTATTGTTATCTATATTTGCATTTACTAGTAATGCTAAGGCTATAACATATAAACAATTTTCTGGAGAAGTAGATAAATACGAACTTCGTTTCTTTGTTAGTGGACAAGAATATAGACTTGTTTATGACTATGGTTTAGAACAAAATTATTTCTTATTTGATAAGAATGGAAAACGTGATACAGCAAAAGAAAACCATTATAAAAGTTTACCTCCTATGATACATTATAGTAAAGAGAAAGAAGCACAATTTATTTGGACATTTCTAGGTTGTAATTCGACTGATAATGTATGTAGAAGTTATTATTTAAATGATAAAGAATTCTTTATTGACGATAATACTGGTGTTTACGAGTGGTATGACAATCCTGAACTTACTGGTGAACCACTTGGCCATATTGATGCATCTAAACTAGATCATGATATGATTGTATATGGTAAACCTGTTCCTGCTATTACTGTCTATGTAGATGGCAAGAAGAAAAGTATGATAATTGGTCATACATATGATTATACTTATTTGGATTCTTTTAATAATCTTGATAGTAATAAAGCTGCTATACGAGAAATAAATTCTTCTGATGGTCTAACTATTACTGGAAATCCTAGTGATGGATATATATATAAATCTAATTCTGTAATAAATTCGGTACGAGCAGTTTATGACATGAATTCGGGTAACGCACATGTTGATGCGACTGATCCAACATTCTTATATACTTATGAAAGTGATTTTTTCACTAAAGATGATTCGACTGAACCTGATGAATTTGGTGACGTTTTAAAAACTCGTTTATATATTAATAGTAGCGTAGATGGCTGGTACTATGGTGGAATACATATTAGAAAATTAGTTGAAGGTGTCGCATGGGGAACAAGTTATCAAAGTCATAGTTTAAAATATGATGAAATAATGCCAAAATATTATAAAGTTTTGGATATGATTGATGAAGAAGGAAATTCATATCCTTTTAATGGTTATGTTGCAAAAGCAGAAGATGATGGTAAAAATTTCACACTAATTCTTAGTGATGAAGTTTGTGCATTTCAATTATTGTATTACTATATGGCACATGGACCAAGTAAACAAGAAGCGGTTTATCCTTTCTTAGGTTTTTCTTTAATTGATAATGATGCAGAAGATATGGTTTATTATTTAAATGGTTATGTAGTTGGTGTTAATACATGTAATACTCATGATTTTAACTTAAAAGCTCATTATAAAGATCTTTCTAATGATCAAGCATATGCCATAATAAAATTGGATGATAAAAGTACCGAACCGGTTAGTGTTTTAAAAGGTACAAATTATACAATACCTATGCCAGATGAGAAACCATCTGAAAGTTTTGTTGTAACATTTGATTTTCAAGATGGTGTAACACAACCTGAAGTTGTTGTTGGAACTAAAAATTATACTCCAATTGGATATACAATTGATGGAATTAATTATAATGCTGGTGATACAATATTTGTTACAAAAAATCTTGTTTTATCACCTTATTATGAAGAAACAATAACTAATGTTGATTTTCCACAAGTTCCTTCAAGACAATATTATACATTTAAAGGATGGTTTGATCTTAAATCGGCTGGAAAAATAGTTACTGATATTAAACCTGAAACTCAAACTATATATGCTCAATGGACAGAAAAAGATAAAGTAACAGTGATTAGACCTGATGGAATAGCTGTTATGATAAATAAAGGTTCAAATTATACTTTACCTTTTATACCAAAAAAGAATCCAGATATTTTAGCAACTGTTATTGGATATCATAATGATGGATCAGGTGAATATGATCTTGATTATGTTAAGAAAAATTATACAATTGATGGATATACAATTAAAGGTCAAAAATATAATGTTGGCGATGTAATTGTTGTAAATGAAGATTTGGATTTAACTAAATGTATTAATTATAATGAAGAAATTACTGGTGTAACATTAAGAGAATTAACAAAAGAAAATTATACTTTTTTAGGATGGTATGATTCTATCGAAAACGGAAATAAATACACTGAATATAATGGTACTGAAAATTTAACTTTATATGCTAGATGGCAAGATGAAAAAACAACAGTAACTATTAAATATGTAAGTGATGAACCAATAGATGTTGAAATGCATGACAGCAAGCCAGCATCAATGAATAAAAATGTATTTGAAGTAGAAAAAAATTCTGCTTATCATTTAGAAAAAGTACCAAATGATGGATATCAATTTTTTATAACGGCTGTATATCAAGACGGAAAAACTCCTGATGAGACTAATAAATACAGTATTGGATGGGCTAGACATGGTACTGGTTGGTTAATTGATGGAAAACACTATGACTCTAACGAAGTAATTATAGCTGATAGAGATATTATTGCTCATTGGGAATATGCAAAAGTATTCCAATTCTTAAAATTCCCAGAAGATCCTACAAGAGTTGGTTACAGATTTTTAGGATGGTATGATGATCCAACGGAGGGTACAAAGTATACTACTTATGATGGATTCTATCCAATTAAATTATATGCTCATTGGGAAAAAATAGATGAGGAGTATATATTACCAGAAATACCTGCTAAAGATCCTGAAGTAATTGCTACTGTAACATTGAAATATCAAGATGGTAAAACTAATGATTCTATAAAATATGTAAATAAAGTATATAATGCTAAAAACTATACTGTTGATGGTGAAACTTATAATGTAGGTGATGCAGTTAATGTTTCTGAAGATTCAGTAATAACACCTAATTATGAAGAAGAAATAATAGGCGTAGATTTATATGCTGCTACAAGAGAAGGATATCATTTCCAAGGATGGTATGATGATCAAACAGATGGTACTAAATATAATAAATATGAAGGATCAGAAGATATTACATTATATGCTCATTGGATAGAACAACCAGATATATTAGATTCTACATTATGTAAAAGAGCTACAACTCTTCATACAGCTTATGGTAAGACTTTTGGTCAATTAGGTACAGTTGGAGAATTAGTACCTGGAGATGCATTTGATTGTGATGTTAATGGTGATGGAATTTATGATGCACAAACTGAAAGATTCTATTATGTTAACGATTATTTTGATGCATCTACAAATTCATTTAATGAAAATTACGCAACATTAATTTATTATGCAGATTATTATAATGGACCACTTAGTTCAGTTAGTAAAGATGGATTTACTAAATATAATGGAACAGTTCCAAATGATGGACCAACTTCTGCTATACAAGTACTTCCAACTACAGATGAATGGTCTAATGTAACTTTATATAAAACTACAAGAGATTTATCATCTCCAAGTAATAGTAAATCTAACAGTAATGGTGCATATGGAAGCATAAACTATACTGGATATGCAGCTCGTATGTTACATGGTATGGAGTTATTCCAAAGCGGATGTTTATACTCTTATAATAATAAAATATTAGCTCAATACTATAATATGAATAATTCTTGTAGTTTCTTAACAGAAAATATAAGAACAGCTCCAGATGGTAGAAATGAAAGTTCATATTGGATTGAATCACCAGGTGGATATTGTCCAACTGGATGGTGTCCAAGCACTAGAATAAGTCCAGATTATAATAAATATGGATGGACTTTAGTAAAATCTAGTTCAAATGATTATAGTAACTATTTATATCAAGCTCAAATAGAATGGTCTAGAGGTGTAAGACCTGTTATTGATGTTGCTAAAAATAGAATGGAAGATGTTCCTGAACATACTATTTACCATACTATTACTTATCCAGAAGGACAAGTACAAACATCATTACATAAGTCTACATTTGTTTTCGGTGACGTCAACAATACAACTGAAACAACTGAATACACTGTAACATTCAAATATAATAATGATAGTGATGATACTACTTCTAAAGTTAAAGCTATAAAAAAACCAGTTGCTTATAAGATAGGTAACACTAGATATAATAAAGGTAATTCTTTATTAGTGTTAGATGATTATGTATTAGAATATATATATGAAGAAACAGTAACACCAGCTACTTTCCCTAGCGATCCTGAAAAAGAAGGATATACTTTCTTAGGATGGTATGATGCTCAAGCTGGTGGTAATAAATATACTTCTTATGAAGAATTAGAAGATATTACTTTATATGCTAGATGGGTTGGAGGAAATCATGGACCAGAACCTATAACTGGTACAATCGCAACATTCCTTCCTGGACCAGATTTTAATACAAAAATGAGAAGTCTTACAGTTAAAGATGTTGATTATACATTTAGACCAGCTACTTCAGAAGAATATGAAGATATTGCTTCTACAATGACAAGTGACAATGTTTATTCTACTGATGATTCGGATGAACCAATTTATATGTGGGTAAATTCTGAAAATGAAGTTTTATACTATTCTGAAGCAGATAATATATTATTAAATGAAAATGCATATCAAATGTTCTATGCTTGGATTAAAACAAATAAAAATCGTAGAACATTTACAAGTATTGATTTATCAATTGTTAAATCACCATATACAACAAATATGTCAGAAATGTTCTACTTCCAACAAAACTTAGTTAGTGTTAATCTTGATAACTTTGATACAAGTAATGTAGAAGATATGGGAGGTATGTTTAGTAAATGTGAATCTTTACTAGAATTAGATATAGCTCATTTTAATACAAGTAATGTAACAAATATGAAATCAATGTTTAATAACGCTCAATCGTTAACAAAATTAGATGTAAGTAAATTTGATACAAGCAATGTAACAGATATGAGTTCAATGTTTAATAATGTTTACTCGTTAACAAAATTAGATGTAAGTAATTTTGATACAAGCAAAGTAACAGATTTTAATGGAATGTTCCAACATTGTAGATCATTAACAGAACTAGATTTGAGAAGTTTTGATGTTAGTAATTCGAACAATATAAATGGAATGTTTGCTTCTATGACATCTATAACAGAATTAGATTTGAGTAGTTTTGTTACAACCAATGATACACAATATGGTAACCTATTTTTTGGGTCAGATAAATTAGTAACAGTTTATGTTTCTGATAGGTGGAACACTTATTGGGATAATGGCGCTTGGGCTTTTGATGGTACAACAAGTATAGTTGGACAAAAAGGAACAACATATGATGCAAACCATATTAATGGTGCATACGCAATAATCGATGATGCACCAACTACACCAGGATATTTCACTTATAAAGAATATAATCCAGTTACTCCTAATCCACCATCTCCTTATACAACATACTATACAGTTACTTATCCAAATGGTGACACTGAACAAGTAGAAAAAGGGGCAACTTGGACTTTCCCTAGAAATGATTCTATTAAAGAAAGTGAAGATGTTTCTACTGTAACATTTGTTTATGATAATGGTAGTTCTAATACTACAAGTAAAGTAACTAATTCATATATAGCTAATGGATGGACAATAGATGTAGATGATGAACATTATAATGATGGAGATACTTATATAGTTAATAGTGATATAACATTATCTTATGATTATGTTGAAACTATAATAGGAGCTTCATTCCCAGAAAATCCTACAAAACAAGGGTATAAATTTGTAGGTTGGTTTGATGATGCAACAAATGGAACTAAATATGAGTCGTATAATGGAAATGAAGATTTAACTTTATATGCTAGATGGCAAGATGAAAAATTACCTGATGGTTGTGAAGTAGGTGTAGCATGTACTATACCAGAAGCTCCAACAAAACCAGATCAAAATAGAGTTTCTGTAACATATAAATTCCAAGATAATGTTACACCAGATTATGTTGCTTATGTTGTTGATAAATATACTCCTAATGGATATAGAGATGTTAATACAAATATACATTATCCAGCTGGAAGTATAATAATTCCAACTGATGATATGGTTTTAGTACCTGCTTATACAACAACTACAATTCCAGTTAGAAATCCTGAGGCTCCAGAAAGAGAAGGATACTATTTCTTAGGATGGTATGAATCATTAACTGGTGGATTAAAATTTATAGATGGATATTCAGGATTGATTGATAGAGTAGTATATGCAAGATGGAATGCTAAAGCAACAGAACATGATGAACCTTTATGTAGAAGATTAGGTGACTCTATAGATCCTTTAGCTGTTGGTGATGCATTCGTTTGTGATGTAAATAACGATGGTAATTTTAATGAGAATAATGAAATATTCTATTATGTATCTGATTACTATGATACACATACTAAAGAATTTAATAGCGAATATGCTGCATTAATATATTTTGCTAATATATCAGAAGGTTATCCAGATATTCCAGAATATAATGATGGATGGATAAATACAACATCTTATGCTAATAGTGAATGGGGATATAATGAGGGAATTACTTATAATGGTCCTACTAGTGCTATACAATTTTTACCAACAGAAGAAGAATGGCCAAATGCCAAATTATATCAAACAGAAAGAAATATTCTAACTGTTAATGGAAATAATTATAACTATTATGATGGTGAATTAAAATATTTACCAGAAGACTTTAGTTATGAAGGATATTCAGCTAGATTAATAACTGTTCAAGAAATTAAAAACGGATGTGGCTTAAATATATCTTCAACTAATTTCCCATATTATAATAATAAATGTAGTTTCTTAGGATCAAACTTATATTATTCAGATGATTCAGTACAATTTAATCCAATATATGGATATTATAGTGAAAATCCTATTGATATGACACAAAATGGTACAGATTATAGATATATTTATTATAAAAAGAATCCAATTATATTATCTGAAATTGGGGCTGATTATTATACTAGTGATGGTGCAGGTGTAAGACCTGTTATTGATGTTAAAAAGTCACAACTTGAAATTAAACCAATTGAAACTCATACTATTACTTTCCCAGATGGAACTATTGAAATAGTTGAACATGGAACAAATTATACTTTACCTGATGATACTGATGTTTCAATTGATGAAATACTTTCTACAGTAACATTCAAATATAATAATGGTGAAGCTGATACTACAAGTAATGTAGTAAAACATAAAGTTGCTAATGGATGGATTATAGATGAAGAACATTATGATACAGGATATATATATACTGTTAATAATGATATAGTTTTAGCTTATGATTATGATGAAACAATAGATGAAGCTGTATTCCCTGTTAATCCATCAAGTGTAGTAGGTATATTTACTGGTTGGTATGATATTAATGATACAAAATATACTTCATATAGTGGAAATGTTGATATAACTTTAAGCGCTAAATATGAAGGATTAGTATATCATACAGTAACTTTACCAAATCAAACATTTAAAGTTTTACATGGCGAAGAATTTGAAATACCAAAAAATGAAATTCCAAAATCAGATGATGGATTATCAACAGTAACATTTAAATATCATAATGGTAATCCAGATACTACAACTAATGTAACTACATATTACAATCCTAATGGATGGTATATCGATAATGTAAAATATTCTGATTTTGATAAGATTAAAGTATTATCTGATATAACAATAGTTCCAAGATATAGTGGATTCATTAAAGGTGGTACATTCCCTGAAAATCCAACAAAAGAAGGATATGAATTTGTAGGATGGTTCACTGAAGAAACTGGTGGAACTGAAGTTTCAGTATTAAGAGATTCAAATAATTTAGTATTACATGCACAATATACTAATAGTTTCGCATACTTAAAAACTGGTAGAGAAATAGCAAATATTATTACACCAGCAACTTATAATACTAGAAACAAAAATTTAGTATTTAAGGAAGCTACTCAAAGTCAATATCAAAGTGCTGCTGCTTCTTTAACAGATAGCAACATTATTTCAACAACAGATTCTCCTCATACTGTTTATTATTGGATTTCTGGAAATAATGTATTCTATTATTCAGATGCAGATGTAATTTATATGAATTTTAATTCTTCATTCTTCTTTGGTAGTGATTTAGTTGATTCTTCTGGTTGGGGATTTGTAGAAATAGATTTTTCTGGCTTTAATTCTTCAAAAGTAACAAATATGGCTGGTTTAGTATATGGCCAAAATTTATTAAGAACTATAAATGTAAGTTCTTTCAATACAAGCAAAGTAACTAATATGAAAAATATGTTTTATAATTGTAAAATTCAAAGTTTGGATTTAGGCAATTTTGATACAAGTAATGTAACAGATATGAGTAGTATGTTTTCATCAAGAAATAATAGTTTTGCTTACTCAGGAGGACTAAATGTAAGTAGTTTTGATACAAGTAAAGTAACAAATATGCATTATTTATTCTCAGAAACTGGATTTACTAATATAGATTTAAGCGGTTTTGATACAAGTAATGTAACAGATATGAGTGGTTTATTTTACCAAAACCAATACCTAAGAAGTGTAGATTTAAGTAATTTTAATACAAGTAAAGTAACAGATATGTCTGCTATGTTCAATGGAACAAATAGTTTAGCTAACATAGATTTATCTTCATTTGATACATCTAATGTAACAGATATGCATGATATGCTTAATGGTGGATATAGAGTTGGTACTTCTTCCTCAATAAGTGCAACTAAAAAAGTAATTGATGTAAGTAGTTTTGATACAAGCAAAGTAACTAATATGAGAAATATGTTTGAATACAACTCTGCTTTAACAACAATATATGTTTCAGAAAAATGGTCTACTGAAAGCCTTAGTGAATCACAATATGTGTTCTGGTATGATTCCGCTTTAGTTGGTCAAGCTGGAACAGTTTATGATTCTAATAATAATAAAACATGGTCAGATTATGCTCATATAGATGAGGGACCTGAAAATCCAGGATACTTAACATTAAAAGGTAAAACATATAAAGTAATTTATCCAGATGGTACTATTACAGAGGTAGAACCAGGAACACAAATTACACTTTCTGCTTTACCAACAACTTATGTAGATGATATAGTTTCAACAATAACATTTAAATATGAAAATGGTCAACCTGATACAACAAGTGATGTTATTAAAAGATTAAAACCAACTAAATGGAAAATTGATGGAACTGAATATTCAGCAGGTGCTAAATACAAAGTTTATAAGGATATAGAATTACATTATAGTGGAAGTGATGAAACTATAATTGCAGCTACTTTCCCAGAAAAACCAAATAATGGAGAAAAAGTATTTGATGGATGGTATGATTCAAGAGTTGATGGTACTAAGTATGTTAGCTATGATGGTGAAGAAGATATCACATTATATGCAAGATATACAGATATTGATTTATATCACACAGTAACATTACCAAATCAAACATTTAAAGTTTTACATGGTGAAGAATTTATTCTTCCTGAAAATGATATTTCTAAACAAAATACATCAACAACAGTAACATTTAAATATCATAATGGTAATCCAGATACTACAACTAATGTTGTTACTGAATATAAAGTAAATGGATGGACTATAGATGGAAATAATTATTCAAATTCAGAAAGAATTGTTGTTGATAGAGATATAACAGTTGTTCCTAATTATAATGAAATAATTAAAAATGGTTCATTCCCAGAAAGACCAACAAAAGAAGGATATGAATTTGTAGGATGGTTTACTGAAGAAACTGGTGGAGAA
>JAEEGL016909987.1_pt1 | contig 14062 bp, 8 predicted proteins | sample 9134231 | NCBI WGS metagenome assembly JAEEGL01 (sample SAMN16246548, study PRJNA631951) | gut metagenome | biome: gut microbiome; feature: rumen; material: fiber-attached | host: Bos | place: Iran: Karaj | collected 2018-10
ATATATATATATATATATATATATATATATGTTACATATCATATGGCAATAATTATGCTATTATTTATGTTACATATATGTGCCTGTTTTGAAACATGTTTTAGTTATATATATTATATATATTCCATTGTTTAAAAGCATATAATACGTATTCTCTGTTCATACATTATTATATATTATATATAACATTCTCAATGCTCTATATTTAAATTATCTTTAAAAAGTCCCTATTCTAGCTGATTTGTTTAATATATGATCATTCCATTTTTACTTATTATATTGCACATATAGTATCTCTTTGAGTTTTGATATTATGCAAGCCAGTACATTCTGTATTTATTTATTCTTAGGAGCTGGATATATAGTAACGCATTCATATATATGTTATATATACACTATATATGATTATATTTGCATAATAGAGCCCTTATTATTTAAGATCGCATGTATTAGTATCTTATATTTATTATACAGGTTATATATATTATATCTGAATAATACTATTTATATTGTTTATATCCAATATATCTTATTAGAGATATATTAAACGATGGCTAATATATCTCTAATATATCTTATATATCATATATTTTTATAATACCATTATATATCTAACGTATTATATATATCATATATATTTCTGCACAAAATTATTATATATGTTATATAATGTATATTTATCATTAGTGCAATATATTATATCTGTATTATATTACATATATACATTATTAACATTATACATTATAATTGTATTATTTATTTAATATATTTTCTTTATTGCATATATGTATAATATTATATGTATATTTATTAATATATAGAGTTATAATATTGAATACATTATAAATAAATGATATAATACTCATATATTAAATATGTAATATTATATATATTTAAAATATAAAGCAAATATTCATATATTTTAAATATGCTATATATGATATGTAATTTATCCAGGAAAATTCATCTATACATAATACCAAAGACCAGGGCTTTGTAACCAGAAGATCTAAAATCGTCAGGTCTCTGGATACAAATAAAAATAATAGTAGTCAAGAATATAAAAAGAAGAAAAAATAATTAATATTGATCAAGATTTGTAGCATATTTAACCATTAGTCGTTTGATTGTAATTTAAAGAGTAAAAACGAGTAAATGGTCACAGAGTAATAATAAAAATAGAATTATTATATTGTAAACAATTTATAAAAATCATCAAAAATAAGAATGCAAGAATGAATTTAAAAAAATTTTAAAGAAAAAGCCTCATATAATGAGTGCTTAAATGATAGCATAAGATATTATTGCTATTAAATAATTAATGATTGCAAAATTTAACTCAAAATTAAAAAACAGCATATATATTTTAAGATAATTATTATTTACATTATTACAGTATTTATACATATAATCTGTATTAATTAATTCATATTATAATATTATTTGTTATTAAATTATAAATAAAAATATTATAAAGAAAATATAAACCATTTAGGTCAATAATAATACATATAAATACAATCAACCATTATTATAAACATAAAAAGAGGAACAATAGATATTGTATTTTATTAAAATATCTATTGCTTTTTTAATATTATAGTAATAAATTTTCTATTTAATAATCGGATGTACATGCACATATTAATTTATTAATAAATTTCATATATCAGATGTTATATATTAATGTTACATTGTAAACATACATAGAAATAATATAAATTAATCTTAAAATTCGTAAAACAATCATCAAAATTTCAAAATAATGCATTTCTGCAAGAAAAATTTCATTGCAATCCCTGGATTCTTCAAATCTAAAAAACTCAATTCAAAAAATAATACATTTGTTTTGATATATACCTTACAATTGTCAAATATAAGAAAACTAGAAAGAAAAAAAGAGAAATAAATTTAAGATATTTAGATGACAAAAAGATATTGCAACCAGATCAGTGTTTTATAAACAACAAATCAGGTTGTTTATTTAAAAATATATAACTACAATTGATTATTAATTAATACATGTGTCAAAAGCTGATAAATACAACGTTTATAGTATTTTAGGTGAACTAAAAGGGATGATAAAGATACTGAAAAGGGATGGAAAAGTGGTCAAAATAGGGGTGAAAGGTTAACAAAAAGGGCATGAATAATGCTGGATGTAAAGTTATAGTTTTAGGTACCAAAAGAGACCAATTAAGGCTTAAAGGGTGACTAAAAAGGGAATAAATAATTAAAAGTGAACAAAAAGGGAATAGATGGTGTAAAAAAAGGGAATGGGATAAAGATAAATATCTCTTAAGTTTCAGTAGTCTGGGGAGGCAAGGAGGAAAGAAGTACAGTAGTAGGAGCATTGTTTAGGTATAATGCTCCTACTCTTTATATATATGAAAGAAATAATAAGAAGTATTAAGTATACTAGTCAATAATAATCACAAACAATAATAAATAATGAATTATGATCAGAACATTAAGTTGATGTAAAAAGAGAGAGGAAGATAAATAGTTGATTAAGGTGACTATAAAGGGAATGGTGACATAAAAGGGCGCAACCAATTATTTTGAAAAGAGGAAGCAGAGAAACCGCTTAAAATCGCGGAAATTTAAGCTGCATTATTTAAAAGGTGTATAAAAAGGGAATATATAGGTGAACTAAAAGGGAACGAAAAGACATAATAAGATAGAAATGTCTCAAAAAATAATTTTTGTGGTAAAAAGGTATAAAAAGGGTGCTAAAAGTGAATAAAAAGGGATTATAAATAACTAATACGGTCAAACCAATTAAGTCAAAAGAGAAGTAAAGGGGCGTTTAATATTTGAAAGGTGCACAAAAAGGGAATAAATTATATGGACTATATAAGTCAACACAATTTTGTATATAATATTTGACAAACCCACAAAATATAGGCAAAATAAGGTTGTAAGTGACAAAAAAGGGAATATAATATTGGATAAGTAAATAAAAAGGGAATGTTATTTTTTCTGTTACTTAATAAAAAGTGAACAAAAAAGGAATCGATTAGTGTTGTTAAGGGTGCATAAAAAGGGAATTAGCATATTGTGGGGGACTTATGCCAGATAAAAAAAGAGAACAGTTAATTGTCAGTAAGAGTTATAAGAAATCTAATGAACTGATCAACGCCATGGGTAAGGGCACAGCTCTTAGTCAGAAATTATTTGCTATAGGAATGCAGCATATTACAGTAGATAATACTAATAATGTAGTTGCAACGATCTATGGACCTGAACTACGTAAGATGTTCAAATCTACATCCGGTTCTTTATATGAGCACATTGAAGCTCTTTGTGACAGGCAGGTTAAGGGACAGACTATTTTTGATTGGAACCTTCTTATGAAGGATAAAGAAAATGGCAAGATTGAGGCGCATCAGGTAGTCACAGATGCTTCCTTCAAGGATGGAACTCTAACTCTTCGTTACAACAACTCTCTGACTGACAAAATAGTTAATTTACAGAAGAACTATACAGTTCTTAGTTTGGCAGATACATTAAGTCTTAAAAGTGTATATTCTCTCAGATTATATGAGATGCTCAAGGCTGCATATGACTACAAGAAATATCTGACTAAGGAACCTGGGGAGCAGGCTTTTGAATATGACCTTACTGAGCTTAAACTGGAGCTGGGTATTATTACTTCAGGTGGTGTTAAAGAAATTAAGAATGAGCTTGAAAAAGAGCTTCCGGATTATGATAAAATTGAGGCGCTGGCAGATAAAAATGATCTAAACAAGTATAAAGAGTACAAGATTTTTAACAGAAATGTACTGAGCAAGGCTAAAGAAGAACTGAATAAGAAAACAAGTCTTGAAGTAGATTATGAGCCTATAAAATGTGGCAGAAAGACTGCGGGAATAAGGTTCTTTGTTAATCAAAAGGAGAATACAATACCCAAAGATAAGATTCCGGTTATTAACAAAGATGAAGTACTGGATGAACTTATGGATCTTTTGCATGAAGATTTTAAGTTCAAGGAGATTAGAGAAATTGCAGAGGCTGCAGGCTATGATATAGAAAAAGTCAAAAAATCATATAGCTACATGCTAACCTATGATAAGACGATTGACGTACCTATAGCATTTATAAAAGACTGCATTAAGAATGAATATTATGCAAACAGCGCTAAACCAATGTATCCTAAAAAGAATACATTTAATAGTTATGAGCAAAATCAGGATAATTTTGAAGAACTCGAAAAACTATTATTAGATAACTGATATTAAAGAGATATATGTTATATAACATATATCTCTTTTTCAAATAACAGGCTATTTCTGCTTATGCCTGTAATAAAGCATGACTTTTGCGGACAATAGAGGAAAAAGTCCGCAAAAATCTATAGAATCATGGAGGAAAAATGGAGAAAATAGTATCAAAATTATTGATGTATGGTGATATGCCAGAGGATTCAATACTAATGCAACTTGCTTACGTTTGCAGAGATCTTCATAGCGGTAGTTATAGCAAGGAAGACCTGACAACACGCGTATATAAGCAAATAAAGAGAATTCTTGTATTGGGAACAGCCTGTGCATTTGATAAAAATCTATGGCACAACTATCTGACTTATTTGCTGATAATGGATGAAAATCCATTTAGTTTAACCTGTGAGAAAGTGGGGAGTAAGGACGGAAGCGTAAACCATTTTGCCAAGAATGATTTTGCAGCATTTATGGAGCTTTTTGACTATGATTTCAGCGAGCTCGAAAACGCGCTAAATGTAGACTGTTTTTCTTGTATCACAAATTATAAAGCTATTGATAAGCCTGAACTTATGTATAACGGAAATGTAAGTGAAAAGGTTAGAAATCTAAGCGCAGCACTTGAAAAAACAGATTCTGAAGAGTCTTTTTTCCAGGAAATTACATCTTTTTACAAAAATATAGGAGTAGGGGCTTTTGGACTTAATAAAGCCTTTAGAATACATGAAATAGCGGATTCCAAGGTGGAATTTAATCCAATTAACAACATGGATGCGGTTGTACTTGATGATCTTATTGGATATGGGCTTCAGAAAAAGAAGTTAATAGCTAATACAAAGGCGTTTGTTGAAGGAAAAAAAGCCAATAATGTACTTCTGTTTGGAGACAGTGGAACAGGGAAATCTACGAGTATTAAGGCAATTGTTAATGAGTTTTATGGTGATGGCCTTAGAATGATAGAGATTTATAAGCACCAATTCAGGCTATTATCCCAGCTTATAGCACAGATCAAGAATCGCAATTATAAATTTATTATTTACATGGACGACTTGTCTTTTGAAGAAGATGAATCAGATTATAAATTTCTCAAGGCAGTTATTGAAGGTGGAGTAGAGACAAAGCCGGATAATATCCTCATATATGCAACGTCTAACAGGCGACATTTGATAAAAGAAACTTGGAAAGATAGAAGAGATGTGGAACAGGATGGAGATATTCACAGATCTGACACGATGGAAGAGAAGTTGTCTCTTGCAAACAGATTTGGAGTGACTATTGGCTATTACAAACCGTCAAGGCAGGAATACTATGATATTGTTTTGGAATTAGCTCAAAAAGAAGGACTCAGTCTTGATAAAGACGAGCTGATGAGAGAAGCTGACAGATGGGAGCTTAATCATGGTGGAATATCAGGAAGAACAGCCAGACAGTTTATAAACCATTTGCTGGGAGAGCAGTAACATTTTAATCAAGGATCCCATTTAAGATTTGGGCAATCATTGGCGCAGCCCTGCAGGTTATTATTTCTTACTTCACAGGAAGCATTTCTGCAGTCGCGGCATCTGAAGGTGTAATGATATGAATAACGGAGTTTACAGGCACGACAGCAAAAAGGTGCGCCACTATTTCTGGCGATAAATGTACGACCACAGCCTATGCAGGTTTTCTCAATGTTGTGAGCCATATTAACTCCTTTTCGGTAAAAGAAACACTCTACAATTCCATTATTGTGTTATGAATGGCTAGAATCAATAAAAATAGCATAAAATCATAATAAAAAGAATAGGATAAATGAGATAAATAGGATAAAATACAATTTATAGTAATTGAAACAGGTTGGTTTTTAGTAATGCATGAAATGAGTTATATAGCAAAAACGGTCAATTTGGCTGAGGAGATAGCCAGAGAAAATGGAGCTAAAGAGGTAAAAAAACTTGTAGTAGAAGTTGGTAAGACCAGTGGAGTAATGCCTTATTATATGCACAAGTATTTTCCGGAGGCGGCAAAGGGAAGTCTACTTGAAAATGCAGAACTTGAATGTGTTGAAACAGATGTTAAAGCTCTTTGCGAAGAATGTGGCAGGGAGTACTTTCCAAACAAAGAAAACAGATATCTTTGCCCACACTGTGGAGGACGCAAAGCTCATATAATTGAGGGTAAAGGCGTAGTATTAAGAGATTTAGTTATAGAAGATAGATAAGTTATATAACAAATATATAGCTTTGATAGGATTAAAACATTGAGCAGTTATTAGTGCAAGCAGTTGGCGAGCAAATGTAATATGAGTATAACTTGGAGGTTATATGAAAACATTATACGTTGAATGTAAGATGGGTGCTGCCGGCGATATGCTGGGAGCAGCTCTTTTGAGCCTGTGTGAAGAACCTGAAGAGGTTGTTAATGAGCTTAATTCTCTTGGAATACAGAATATCGAGTATAAGCTGGAAGATTCCGAAAAGTGCGGTATAGTGGGTAAGCACCTGAGAGTAATCGTTAATGGAGTAGAGGAAATTCCGGAAGAAAAGCTTGCTAAAGATGAAGACTCCTGTATTAGCGATGATGATCATGTTCACGATGACCATAACCATGAATATGATCATAGCCATGAACATGAGCATAGTCATGAACATGAGCACAGTCACAATCATGATGATCACCATCATCATGATCATAGATCACTGTACGAAATCGAAGATATTATTGAGAGCATGAACCTTTCTAAAGATATTAAGAGCGATATCAGAGAGGTTTATGAGTTACTTGCCGAAGCAGAGAGCAGTGTACATGGAGTTCCTGTTGATAGAATACATTTCCATGAAGTCGGAGATCTGGATGCTATAGCAGATATTACAGCAGTATGCTATCTGATACATAAGCTTTCCCCTGACAAAATAGTAGTTTCACCTGTCAATGTCGGAGGTGGTGTCGTTAAGGCAGCCCATGGAATACTTCCGGTGCCGGCACCGGCAACAGCTCTTTTGCTCAAAGGAATTCCAAGCTATGAGAGTGAAGTGATCAAATCTGAATTGTGTACACCTACAGGTGCTGCGTTAATTAAATACTTTGCGGATGATTTCTCAACACAGCCTATTATGGCAGTAGAAAAGATCGGATATGGAACAGGAAATAAGGATTTTCCGCAGGCTAATGTGTTAAGGGTGATCCTTGGAGAGACAAATGAGGACTCAGAATATGTACTGGAGCTAGTTTGCAATATAGATGACATGACTGCCGAGGAGCTGGGATTCGCGACAGAGATGCTGTTTGAAGCAGGTGCACTCGAGGTTTATACAATAGCAGCCGATATGAAAAAGAACAGGCCCGGTACCGTATTATGCTGCGTCTGCAAACAGGATGTGAGGGATCATCTTGTTGAACAGATATTCAAATATACTACAACTCTGGGAATCAGAGAGAATCTGTGTAACAGGTATGTTCTGACCAGAGAAGTCAAGAAAATAGAAACACCATATGGTGAAATAAGAAAGAAATATGCTTATGGCTACAATGTTACAAAATCCAAGCTTGAATACGAAGATCTTGCCGGAATAGCCAGAAGAACAGGAAAATCTATCATCGAACTGAAAAATGAGATTGGTGAGATTGATTGAACGTAATTGTAACTGAAACAGAGGAAAAATGATCAAATTAGACCTTATAACCGGATTCCTGGGTGCAGGAAAGACTACTTTTATCAAAATATATGCGAAATATCTTGCACAGTCAGGGGAGAAGGTTTGTGTTATTGAAAATGATTTTGGAGCCATAAATGTAGACATGGTTCTGTTAAAAGAGCTTGAGTCAGAGGGCATCAATCTTGAAATGATTGTTGGTGGAGACGGAAAGGAAGCTCACAAGAGAAGGCTTAAAACAAAACTAATATCAATGGCAATGATGGGCTATACAAGAGTGATAATTGAGCCTTCGGGTATATTTGATGTCGATGAATATTTTGACCTTTTGTATGAAGACCCGATAGACAGATTTTATAGTGCCTCTAATGTTATCGCAGTAGTTGACTCCAAATTATGTACAGAAATGTCCAAGCAGGCCAGATACATTCTGATGTCTGAAGTAGCAGATGCCGGAGCTATTGTATTTAGCAGATCGCAATACTCTACTAAAGATAAAATGGATTCTGTAGTCAACTTTATAGAGTCGGCTATGGATGAATTTAAATGCAGAGAAGGATTGGAATCCAAATATATATCATATGGTGAATGGAGTGCGTTAGATTCATCCTGGATTGATAAAATAGAGAAAGCCGGATTTAGCCGTAATTCCTATGAGAAAATGCATCTTGAAACTGATGACACATTTCAGACTATTTTTTATTTTAACTTTCAAATGGAAAAGGACGAGCTGCAAAGAAAGATAAGCGCAATATTTTCTGATCCTGAATGTGGGAATGTGCATAGGATAAAAGGTATTGTCAAGGACAACGAAGGGGCCGTCTATGAGATAAATACTACTCGTAATGAGTTAGCGGCAGGAGTAGTTGACAATACTGATGCAGTTTTAATAGTGATAGGTGAAGCTCTTAACAAAGGGCAGATAGCAAAATATTTAGGAAAACCAACGATATAAAGTTAAAAAACTTCATAAAATGACGCATTTGTTGTATAATCTAATGTAAGGGCTTTGTAAACATCTCACATGGAGAATACGACTATGGAAAGTAAGAGCAATGATGGAAAAATTGGATACGCATCAATGACGGAGTTTACTCCCAGCGATATTTTATATATGCTCAAGGATCTGCCGGATGCTTGTTGTATATTTAAGGTACTTACGGATCCTTTTGGAACCGTTAAAGATATGCTCTTTCTTTTTGCCAACGATAAATATGGCCAGCTAGTCGGAAAAACACCCGCTGAGCTTGTGGGAAGTACATATTATTCTACTGTTAACAACAGAGATGAAGACTGGATCAAGTATAGCTATCAAGCAGCTATTTTGCGCCAGTCAAGCATCATGCGTACTTATAATTCATCTTTTGATAAATGGTTCGAATTCTGGGCCGTTCCTGTATTCCAAAAAGGCTTCTGCGCTTTCATAATCCATGATGTAACAGCAGCCAAGAAATCGGAAGAAAATATCACGTATAGAACTAATACAAATAGCCTTGTTATAGACTGTGCTACAGCAGTTTCTTCTGCTGAATTCGGAAAAGGATTAAAAAAGGTCCTCAAAATATTAGGCCAGGCTATAAATGCAGACAGAGTCTACATTTTACCGGAAGGAGATGCGCCTTTCTCTGATATGCATTCTTGGCTAAACAGTGCTCGAAACTATAATCTTCCGGCAAAGAAAGCTTTTGAAAAATATGATATCCCGGAAATATGGGAGAAACAGTTAAAGGATAAGAATCTTGTAGTTATAAATGACACAGCAGTTTTACTGGATGAATATGGTGAACTATACAATGATGTTCTAGCCGGAGCAGTTTCAAGGTATATAGTGGTAAGACTGACGGACAAAGATACCAGATTGGGGTATCTTGTGGCGGATAATTATTCAAACGATCTTGATCTCAATATTACAGATTTAATGGAAACAGTTGCTATTTTTATTTCAGCAGAAGTGCGCAACAAAGCTCTTACGGATGAAATGCTCTATATGGGAAGCCATGATTCCCTTACTGGACTTGGAAACAGACATTCGCTCAATCAGACACTTATGCTGCTCACTGAAATGTCAACGACAGTTGGCATTTGCTATTCCGATATCAATGGCCTCAAGGCTGTAAATGATGAGCAGGGACATGAAGCTGGTGATAAGCTTATACAGCATGTTGCAGAGATTTTTGGTACTGTGTTTAAAAAGAAGTTTTGCTATAGGATTGGCGGTGATGAGTTTATAGTAATAATGCCGGAAGTCGATGAGGACATATTCGAAGCGATGGTAAATAAGCTCAAAACCAAGCTTAAGCATGTTTCTGTTTCGCTAGGACATGTTTGGTCGGAAGATTCCAGTAATATCAAGAACAGTATTCGTCAGGCTGATGAAGCCATGTACAGTAGTAAATCTGAGTACTATAGGAATCATGAGCGAAGACATAACACATGATATTTAATAAGCGACAGTCCAGAGAAAGGCAGAGCTATGATCAGGCGGATTGATAATACTATTTTTTCCGAAAATTCAGCATTTGATGATGACCATGATGAGGTTTTAAAGACTTTGTATGGCCTATACGACCATGTTAATCTTCTTGATCTGAATACATTAACTCTTAGAAGATTGTATACTGGCAAGGGTGATTATTTGTTTAGCGACTATACCAGTATGCCTGATTATGTAGAGAGAATATCCAGAGATTTTATTCATCCGGATGATATAGAAGGCTACATGGAGTTCTGTTCGGTAAAGAACATCAGAAAGCAGCTTGAATCTGATGGAAAAAGCTTTACTATGTCTTATTTCAGGACCAAAGGAACAGATGGAACATATACCTGGAAAGCGTATATAATCTTAAAACCTTCTTTTGCAGACCCAGGTATATATTTGTCCTGTCTTAGGGATGTTGATTCTGAAACAGAGCATATTCTGATCAAAAATGATTACGTCAAGTTGTTCAATGATCTTCCACTGGCTTATGCAGTTCTGCAATTTAATACAGATTTAAAGGATGATAATGAGATTATTTGTCTATATGCAAGTAACAGAATTGCCAAGCTGATGGACGAAAACCTGAATAATATTGTAGGGTCTAATGTCTATCCTGAATTTGGCAAGGACCACGAAGAAGTGGTCCAGATGATGCGAAATGCAGCTTTTAAAGGAATTAATAGTAAAACTATCTATCATTCCAGAAAAACAGGAAAATGGATCAATATAACTGTCGATAAAGCAGCAGTTACAGGAAGATGTGCGCTGATTTTGGAGGATGTAACCAAGGAGCATATAACCAATGAGTTTATGGACAGGGAGTGGAGAACGGATGACCTGATCATTGGATGTACCAAGGTATTGCATAGTGGTCTTCCACACGAAGTAGCAATTAATCAGGTAATACGTCTTGTGGGTGAAGCATCAGGTGCGGATAGGATATATATTGTTGAGAAGACAGATAATAACACCTTTATTGGCAATTACGAGTGGTGTAGTGATAATGTGACGCCTATAATACAAAAGTCAGCGCAACCGGAGGAAATAGGTGCTCTTGGTTGGGAAAAAGAGTATCCAGGAGCGTTTAGCCTAGTACTGGAGGATGTGGAAAGTATTAAAGTTGCACATCCGGAATTATACAGTAAGCTTCAGAAATTTGAGGTAAGATCAATTATTGAGATTCCTATATATGATGAAGGTGTTCTGATTGGCTATTTTGGTGGGGTAAACTATGGGCAGATCAAAAACCTCGATTTAAAAGAGCTTATGGAGGCAGTTTCATATTTCCTTGCTTCTGAGTTCAGCAGATTAAGGCTGCTTCGAGAGTTGGAAAACAAGAGCATATACGACAGCCTGTGCGGAGTTAAAAACCGTAGCGCGATGGAAATGACGATTAAAAAGCTCAAGAAGCGTAGTTTTAATATCGGAATCATATATGCTGATGCTAATGGCCTTAAACAGATGAATGATTCAAGGGGACATGAAGCGGGAGATGAACTGCTAAAAAAAATCAGCACAATTATGAAACGTCGTGTCAATAGGGATTATATATATCGTGTAGGCGGTGATGAATTTGTAATAGCTATTCCTAAAATGGAGAAAACGGATTTTATAGACGTGTGTATATCCCTTCAAAAGGACTTTGAAGAAGCAGAAGGTATTTCAGTTGCTATGGGATGGGATTGGGGCACCACTTCGGCCGAGATAAGCGCTATAATGAAAAATGCTGATAAACTCATGTATGAGGATAAGGCTAACTACTACAGAAAGAATAACAGACGTAGATCCGGTGACAGATAAATAAAAAAGAACTATCACTTTTAAATAATGATTAGTGATAGTTCTTTTCTTTTAGCTCATAGCGTGCTTGCGATATGAAGCATCTACCTTTAGTTCCCAATTACTCATTTTAAAGTAAATGAGCATAATAATGCTACATACAAGCCATCCCATTGGATAGGCAATAGAAATAGGATATATGGAGCTTGTCAGGTGTGATGCTATGAAAAGATATATCTGCCTGAACACAACAAAAGAGCTTAACATGATAAACATTGGAGCCTTGGCATCTCCGACACCCCTTAATACTCCGGCATGAGTCTGGTTACTGCAACATAATATATCAAAAAAGCAATTCATTCTGATAAAAAGAGTTCCATAGCGCACTACTTCAGGATCTGCATTGAACATAGAAACTATTTTAGGCGCTGCGAGGAATTCCGGAATAACAAGTGCAATTGTACATATTGCAGCCAAAAACAGTGCTTCACGAATGCCTTTCTTAATACGATCAACGTTTCCGGCTCCGGCATTTTGGCCTACAAATGTTGTAGCTGTTAACGCAATACTCTGCATTGGAAGCATAACAAAGGCATCTATACGTCCGTAAGCGCCCCATCCGGCAGTACTACTCTCGCCAAATCTATTAATATAGCTTTGCACAAAAAGATTAGAAAATGAAATAACGGCCGATTGTATTCCGGCAGGCATTCCAATAGTGATGATCTGAGACAGGATTGATTTGTCTATAGCAAATTCTTTTAGCCTTAAGTTATAACACTCCTTACTTGTAAATAAGACAGCTATTGTCAAAATGGCTGAAATAAACTGAGATATTATCGTTGCGTAGGCGGCTCCTGCTACTCCCATATGAAGATTTATTACAAAGAACAAATCCAAAAAGATATTGAGTATCGATGTAATTATCAGGAAAATAAGCGGCCTGACAGAGTCACCAACAGCTCTCAATATAGCAGAACCTATATTGTACATCATAAGTCCTACTATACCTAAAAAGTATATCTGCAGATACTGAGTTGCCAGCGGCATTACAGTCTCAGGAGTTGACATGAAAACAAGCAGGGGAGGAGTCAGAAAGAAACCTACTACCATGAGAACAAGGCCTAAAATAAAAGTGCAGATGACAGAAGTGTGAACTGCTCGTCTGAGTCCTTCAGTATTCTTGGCTCCGAAATAGTGGCTGATCACTACGCTTGAACCGGCAGAAAAACCCATAAAAAAGCCTACAAGCGTATTAATGGCAGGAGCAACACTGGTAACTGCACCAAGCCCATCCGGACCTACTACCTGTCCAACTATTATGCTGTCTATGGTGTTGTAAAGCTGTTGAAAGACATTTCCTGCAAGTAAAGGAATAGCAAAAAGAATCAGCTCTTTTCTGATAGACCCTTGCGTCATGTCCATTGTTGATGTTTTAGACATTATAAAACCTCTATTGATGTGATAAATTTTGCACAATACATTCTATCACAATAGTTCTAAAGTAGTTAGAGACGAATTCTTATAATCTTGTCTTAATTATAGCAAATATTATGTATAGAATTACTAAAGAAAATAGAATGCACATATGACATTTTCGAGCAGTTTTTACATCAAAAAACCACCGTATAGAGTTCTATACGGTGGCAGATAGCTATTATTGTGTTAGCAGATTATGCAAGTGCTGCTGTGATGATAGCCATTGAATAAACTTCCAGTGCATTACATCCACGGGAAAGGTCATTGATAGGAGCATTAAGACCAAGAAGAATAGGTCCATAAGCTTCAAAGTTACCCATACGCTGAGCAATCTTGTAACCAAGGTTACCTGCGTTGATGTCAGGGAAGATAAAGATGTTAGCATGACCGGCAACAGGTGATCCTGGAGCTTTCTGCTTGGCAACACGTGGAGATACAGCAGCATCAAACTGAAGCTCACCATCGATAGGAAT
>JAEEGL017440940.1_pt1 | contig 14062 bp, 12 predicted proteins | sample 9134231 | NCBI WGS metagenome assembly JAEEGL01 (sample SAMN16246548, study PRJNA631951) | gut metagenome | biome: gut microbiome; feature: rumen; material: fiber-attached | host: Bos | place: Iran: Karaj | collected 2018-10
CCCTTCGGAAATCTTCCTTAAGGAACTCCGCAAAGAATCTTAAGGAACTCTGCAAAGAACCTTAAGAAACTCCGCAGAGAACCTTAAGGAAGATTCCAAAGAATAACTATCATCTCTGAGAAGAACATCTATCATCTCTGGAGAGAATAACTATAATCACTGGAGAGAATATAGACCAAGAATATTATGATGAAGAAATCGAGAGTCATTTTAATGGTGCTTGTGGCCATGGTGCTGGCCGCGGGCACCGTTTTTGAGCGTTACCGCGGGGCGGAATGGGTGGCCGACCACTTCTACGGCTCATGGTGGTTCGCCGTGCTGCTGGGACTTGTGGCCGTGGCTGCTATCGTCGCCATCGTGCAGGGTCGGCTATGGCATCGGCCTGCCTCGCTGCTGATACATGCGTCAATACCGATTATATTGCTCGGCGGCGCCCTCACCACCTGGACGGGCGAGCACTACAGCATCACCCTGGCCCCCGGAGAGACCAAGGAGGGCATCACCCTCGAGCGCTTCGAGGTGCTCTACTATCCCGGCACCCACACCCCGATGGACTTCGTCAGCCACGTCACCGTGGCGGACGGTTCGGCCGTCCGCAAAGCCGACATCTCTATGAACCACATCCTCCGCCACGGCGGCCGCCGCTACTACCAGGAGGATTACGACGACCAGGGCAGCACCACCCTCAGCGTCAGCCACGACCCCTGGGGCATCCCCGTCACCCACACCGGCTACGCGCTACTCCTCATTGGTCTGCTTTGGCTTACAATATCCAAGCTCAAGCCCGCCAAACTTGCACTCCTTTTGCTACTCCTCCTCCCTGCCGTATCGCAGGCAGCACCCCGTACCCTACCTCGCGAGACCGCCTCGAAGATGGGCGAGATGTACACCCTCTACAAAGGGCGCATCTGTCCCCTGCAGACCTTCGCCAAGGACTTCACCACTAAGCTCACCGGCAAAGCCACCTATGAGGGTCTCAGCAGCGAGCAGGTCCTCAGCGGCTTCCTCTTCTACTACAGCGACTGGGCGCCGGTGCTCGACGAGGTAAGCCCCAAACGGCAGAAAGAAAGCAAGGCGCTGGTAGAGATGCTCCTCTCCGGCCGCAGTTTAAAGTTCTTCCCCGTGGCCGACAGCATGGGCACCCTCGGCTGGTATGCTCAGAATGACGACCTCCCGATGACCGTCAGCGACGAGGAATACATCTTCATCCGCAAGCACCTCAGCTACTGCCAGGAACTGGTCGTGAAGGGCGACTATGCGGCCTTGGAAAAAGTCTTCGAAAAGATAAAACTATTCCAAGAAAAGCGTGCCGCCACAGTGCTCCCATCCCCCACGAGGGTCAAAGCCGAGCGCCTCTACAACGCCCTTACCACCGGCCGCTGGCTGGCAATGCTCAGCATCACCCTGGGTTTCCTCTGCTTCGCCTACGCCCTCTGGTGTCAGGGCCGAGGAAAGACTATGTCCCGTTGGCTGAAAGTAATCCTTACCTCTTACCTCACAGTACTCACCTCATTCCTCATACTTATCTTCGTGCTTCGTTGGATTGCCGGTGGCCATATCCCCATGGCGGGTGGCTTCGACTCGATGAACCTCATGGCCATCGCCATCGGCATTATCGGCCTGGCCTTGATGCGCCGACACTCGATGGCGCTGCCCGTGTCAATGTTGACCATGGGATTCTGCCTTTTGGTCGCCATGATGAGTGGCAGCAATCCGCCGGTCACCAACCTTATGCCGGTACTCAGCTCACCCCTGTTATGCATCCACGTGGCGGTCATCATGATGTCCTACGCATTGTTCTTCTTCCTAATGATGATTGGTGTGGCGGGACTGATAAGTTCCAAGTTTCAGGATTCAGGTTTCAAGTTAGGCAAGACACTTCTTTATCCTGCGGTATTTTTGCTCGCCCTCGGCATCATCATCGGTGCCCTCTGGGCCAACATCTCGTGGGGCAACTACTGGACTTGGGATCCCAAGGAAGTCTGGGCCCTCATCACCCTCATCGTCTATGCATTCCCGTTGCATCCCTCGCTCTCCGTCAGCTGTGAGCCGAAGAAATTCTTCCTCTACTGCGCCCTTGCCTTCCTCTGCGTCATCATCACCTACTTCGGTGTCAATCTCATTCTTGGCGGTATGCATTCCTACGGCGGCTAACCAGTCGCACAATAAATTAGCGAGGATTCCGTTATATTAAAAAAGATAATATAAAAGGATATGGCAACTATTTATGATTTCAAAGCCCTCGCCAGTAACGGCAAGGAGATTGACTTTGCCGACTTCAAGGGCAAAGTGCTGCTTATCATCAACACCGCCAGCAAGTGCGGCTTCACGCCCCAGTTCGACGGCCTCGAAGAGCTCAATGAGAAGTACCGCGACCGCGGCCTAGTCTGCATTGGCTTCCCGTGCAACCAGTTCAAGGAACAGGATCCCGGCAGCGACGGCGAGATTGAGGAGTTCTGTCGTGTAAACTACGGCGTGACATTCCAAATCATGAAGAAAATCGACGTCAACGGCAAGGAGGCACACCCCATCTTCGAGTACCTCAAACAACAGGCTCCCACCGAGGAGTACCACGGTCTCAAGGCCAAAGCCGCCGCCACCCTCTTCAAGACCATCAGCACCAGCGTCGAGAAGCCCAGCGACATCAAGTGGAACTTCACCAAATTCCTTATCAGTCGCGACGGCACCGTGGTGAAGCGTTACGCCCCCACCACCGAACCCAAAGACTTCGAGAAGGATATCGAGGCGATGCTATAATATGTACGTCGCTTTTGCGCCTTTGCAAGGCTATACCGATGCTGTCTACCGGCGGGCACACTGGGAGTGTGCCGGCGGGGTGGATGAGTATTATACACCATTTGTAAGGATTGAGAAAGGCGAGGTACGCAAGAAAGACCTGCGGGACACCGATCCTGCAGCCGATGAGGGCGTGCCCACGGTACCACAAGTGATAGCACGTGACGGCGACGAATTCGCACGGTTGTGCGACGCGCTACAGAAACAGGGCTGGCGGCGTATCGACCTCAATATGGGATGCCCGTTCCCGATGCAGGTGAAGTCTGGACGCGGCAGCGGTTTGCTGCAACACCCTGAGCATGTGGAGGAAATCCTCCGCGAAATGCAAAAGAGACCTGAAGTGATATTCTCTGTCAAGATGCGCCTAGGTCAGGAAAGCGAAGAGGAAGGACTGAGGGTGATGCCAATCATTAACGAGATGCCACTGGTGCACGTCACATTACACCCACGCCTTGGTAGGCAACAATACAAAGGCGTGGCCGATAGGGAGACTTTTATGCGGTTTATGGAGTTTTGCCGTCACCCAATGGTGTATAATGGAGACATTTTGGAAGTAGAAAGCGGAAAGTGGGAAGGTGAAAGATTGAAAGGCGTAATGATTGGTAGGAGATTGCTGACACAGCCGTGGATGCTTTCCAACAAAGAGCCCCTCGAGGTCATCAGGAACATGCATGCTATCATCTACCGTCACGCCACGGAGCACCTCTGCGGCGACAGCCAGATACTCTCGCGACTCCACGCCTTTTGGGAGTATCTCGACATCGACCGAAAGGCGAAAAAAACTATCATGAAAGCCACTAGCCTACCCCGTTACCGCGAGGCGGTGGCAGCCGTCACATTATAGTATCTGCGACGCGTGATCCTTAGTATTCACCTTGCCGATAGCATCGATAATCATACCCTGCTCGTCGATGACATAGGTAGTGCGTAGGGTGCCCATGCTAACTTTACCGTAATTCTTCTTCTCACCCCAAGCCTCGTAAGCCTTGAGGATGGTCATGTCAGTGTCGGCTATAAGGTGGAACGGCAGTTCATACTTGGCAATAAACTTTTGGTGACTGGCGGCGCTGTCCTTGCTCACGCCGAGCACATTGTAGCCCAATGCGAGGAAGCGCTCATAGTTGTCACGCAGGTCGCAGGCCTCTGCTGTGCAGCCGGGGGTGCTGTCCTTGGGGTAAAAGTAAAGCACCAGCTTTTTGCCAGCGAAGTCGGTCAGTTTTACGGTGTTCCCGTTCTCGTCAACGCCCTCGAAATAGGGCGCTTTAGTTCCTTTCTGTAACATATTTATGAATGCGTTATTGCGTATTTTTTAATCCTTTCGAGGCTCAACGTGGAGGGTGATATGTGTTCGTTCTCCGAAGCGGACCTTGAGGGCGCGCTCTATCTCGCAGGTGCGGGCGTGGGAGACGGCGAGGGGCAAGGTGCCGTCCATGCGGATGTGGAGCTCGATGGCGTAGCGGCTGCCGATGCGGCGGGTGCGGAGGTGGTGGGGGTCGCTGACATCGGGGAAGGAGGTGACAACCTCGAGAATTTGACGTTCCACGTCGTCGGGCAGTGAGGCTTCGAGCAGTTCGTTGAAGCTACCTTTCAGCAGCTTCCACGCCACGCGGAGGATGAAGAGGGAGACGACGAGACCTGCCAGCGGGTCGAGTAGCGTCCAGCGATTGCCGAGCAGGATGGCGCCGCCGATGCCGGCGAGGGTGCCCAGGGAAGAGAGGGCGTCGCTGCGGTGGTGCCAGGCATTGGCTTGGAGGGCTGGCGAGTTTAGGGTTTTGCCGCGATATACGGTATATCGGTACACCAGCTCTTTGAGCACGATGGAGACGACGGCCGCCCACAAGGCCAGCATGCCGGGGGCTGGAAGTGAGCCGCCACCGTAGCAGAAGAGCAATGATTCGACGGCTTTCCAGCCGATGCCGACGGCCACTGCCGCCAGGGCGAGGCCGATGATGGTGGTGGCGAGGGTCTCGTATTTCCCGTGGCCGTATTCGTGGTCACGGTCCTCGGGTTTGCCGCTGATGCGGACGAAGAGGAGCACGACGGCATCGGTGAGCAGGTCGGAGAGGGAATGCACGGCGTCGGCCGTCATGGCGGCGCTGTGGCCCACGATGCCGGCGACGAACTTGAACACCGTGAGCAGCACGTTGGCCGCGCTGCCCACCAGCGTCACCTTGTATATCTCGCGCTGGCGGTTCATTATTTAGCGCCGCTCGTCAGTTCAATCATTTTGTAAGTGGCCTTCAGTGCGAAGGTGGTGGAGGCGTTTTTGTGGGCTGGGGTGTCGCCGGCGGGGCCGATGTCCTCGATGTCGAGGTCGATATTGTCGGAGGGGAGGCCTGATCGGATGAGGAAGTTGTAGAGGTTGTAGGTGTTGGCCACCGGCACGAAGTCGTCCTGGCTGCTGTGGAAAAGGAGAATTTTTTCGTTGCCGCGTGGCGTCCAGCCTTTGCAGAGGTTGTCGAGGGCGAGGGCGGCCATCATGGAATGGGAGAGGGTGCTGGTGGTATCGCGCATGGTTTCGGTGGTGTACTGCTCAACGGTGAGTGGGCCAATCATTTGGTCAATTTCCTCGAGAGTATAATTCTTGCTGAGAATCCATTCGTCGATGTGGCTGAGTACGGGCTCGGTGAGCATAGCCTCGCGTGCGATGCCGAGATTCTTGTACTGGTTATAGGCGAGCATGACGCTGACAATGGTGCTGGGCTTGCCTGCGATGGTGGCGGAGAGGAACTGGCGGTAGGTCTCGGGGAGGTCGTAGACACCTGCACCCGCAAATGTATAGGTGATGTCGATGTCGGTATACTTCTCTGCCACCAGGCGGAGGACGCCCATGGTGGTCTGCCCACCCTGCGAGTAGCCGAGATTGAACAGGCGGTCACCCCAGGAGAAGCCCTTGGCGGCCATGATTTGCTTGGCGGCGAGCAGGGCATCGACGGCAGCTTGGGCATTGGCCTGCGAGATGCAGTAGGCTTGGTTTTTCGACACTGTGGCACCGAAGCCGTAGTAGTCGGGCGAGACGGTGATGAGACTCAACAGCGAGAAGAATTTCTGATCGGACAGATAGCCCTTCGACGGACATTGGTCGCCACGGTAGACGGTGTAGTGGTTGTAGAGCAGGAGACCCTTGGCGTAGGCATTGTCTTTCACTTCGTCGCCAAAGGTGATGGTGCCCGAGAGCATCACGGGGTTGCCGTAGGGATCCTTCGACGGGTAGACGAAGTTGTAGGCGGTAAAGGCTTTCTCCGGGTAATAGGTTGAGTCGGTGATGTGTGCTTTGGTAATCAAATAGGGGTCGAAGCCACGGCTGAAGGTGTTGTCGTCTTTCGAGCAGGAGGTGGCCAAAACCACAAAGAGCAGCATAGCGACAAAGGCCAGGCTGTTTTTCTTAAACTTTTTCATTTCTTGTTTTCCAATTTTCAAAAGTCTCCGAGAGTCTCAGGCAACTGTGCAAGGGCCTTGGGCAAGTCGTCGGCCGAGAGCACGCTACCGTGGTACTTATTGGTATCCTGCATAAAGTCAACGCCAAAACCCATCTTAGTCTTGAGGATGACGCACACGGGGCTACCCTGTCCGCTCATCTGCTTGGCCTTAGCCATACCGTCAAGCACCTGCTGCATGTCGTTACCGTTATCGATGACCACTACCTTCCAGAGGAAGCTCTCGAACTTAGCCTTGAGGTCGCCGAGAGTCATCACCTCGTCGACGGTAGCATCGATCTGCTGGTTGTTGTAGTCGATGGTAGCAATGAGGTTGTCGACCTTCTTGGCGCCAGCGAACATCACGGCCTCCCAAATCTGGCCTTCCTCCAACTCACCGTCACCGTGCATGGTGTAGACGAGGTGCTTATCGCCCGTCATCTTCTTGCCGAGGGCGGCGCCAACACCGACGCTCATACCCTGACCCAGCGAACCACTGGCCATGCGGATGCCCGGCAGACCGTGCTCGGTGGAAGGGTGACCCTGCAGGCGGGTGCCGAACTTGCGAAACGTGGCAAGTTCAGAGACGGGGAAGTAGCCGCGGCGGGCCATAGTGCTGTAGATGACCGGGGTGATGTGACCCTGGGAAACGAAGAGCATGTCCTCGCCCTCGCCGCTCATAGTGAAGTTCTTCGGGTCGAAGTCCATGAGGTTGAAGTTTATGGCCACAAACCAGTCGGCGGTGCCGAGCGAGCCGCCCGGGTGACCGCTCTTGGCATTGGTGGTCATTCTCAAAATGTCGCGGCGCACCTGCGTCGCAATCTGCTGAAGTTCCTGTGTGCTTTTCATTATTCTTGTGTTTTATTTTGTTTCAACTTAAATACATACTGCCGGGAGTTCTGGTCGACGGCGAAGAGCTCGTTTCCATGACGGGTAACGGTGACGGAGAGGGTATTCTCGTCGTAGTCATGGATAGTGCCCGTGCCGCGGTCACCATTCATGGTCACGTGTCCCCACACCTTGCCCTGAGCGCCGTAGGTCTCCACGTAAATGGTCTCGGGAGTAGTTTTTGTTTTGGGTTTTGCAGGAGCCGCGGCAGCTTTGGCTTTGGCAGCAGGGGTCTTGACTTGCTGGCGTGCCACGGGCTCTGTCTTTTCTTCGGCGAAGCTCATCTTCGAGGGTTCTTGGGGAGTGCTGACGGTGTTGCTCTTCACATAACTCATCTCCTCACTCTCCGTGTTGAGGGCCGCCGTTCCAGAGTCCTCTTTATCCATTTGCTGGTTACACGCCGCCATAATGAGGCAGAAAACAATGGGAAGAATCGGATAATATTTCATTATTACTGATGTTTTTTTTGTCTATTAATGATTCCAAAAATTCCAATCGAATGACTGTTCTGCTGTTTCGTCAACCTTGGGGAAGAGATTCCTTCCTGCCAGAGTCTCCACGCTATCGACACACACAGCATAATGCTTGGGGGAGAAACTTTGCGGCGTGTTATCGACAATAAACCCTACCGTTTGATAGCCCTTCTCGGTAACGACTGCCAGTGCCTTGAAGAAACGGTCGGGCACCTGTACCCCACCCTCCCCTATCGTGCCGAAGCGGAGCTCGTCGAAGAGTGGCCCACAGACAACATAGACGCGTCCATAACGTTTGGCTAAACGTCGCGTGAGTTCCTCAATTTTGCGCCACGCCTGGGAGTTCATCTCGTGGTCCTGCGGGCAGACATTGGTGAAGTAGTAGCTCTCCTCCAATGCTTGACACGACCATTTCATGTCGGCCCTCGGTGCCATGTGGCCTTTGTCCCACCCACTGCGCGAATAGTCCTCTCGCGAAGCCTTGGGGAAACGCACATCGGGGTCGCGGCTGAAGCTGTACTGTCCTTCGTTGGTGCCGTCGACCTCTTCTGCGGTGAGTTCCCAGGCCACCCAGTCAGACACAAGCGTTTGGTGGTTGTAGGAGGCGGAATAACCCAAATGCACGATAACATCTTCGTCCTCGCCATAGGCCGGCAGTTCGAGACCGTCGACAGCAAGTTGCGCGCAAGGCGTCTGTGTCCCCGCAGGTTTGCAGGAAAACATCATTAACAACAGTATAATCGGCAGGACTCTCAAAACGGTTAATTGTTAATTATCAAGTGTTGACTAAATCTCAACTTCTTCGCGGAATGTGGGTATGGTGATATGCTTCCAACCATCGGCAGCTAAGGTTTCGGCAAAATGCTTCTGCGTCTCCTCCTCACCATGGACAAGGAAGAGCCCTTTGACTTTCTTCTTGTCCAAACAGCCGATATAATGCATCATCTCCTTATAATCGCCGTGACCTGAGAGGGAATCAATCCTCCTCAATTCAGCGCGCACCTTGTGGCGCTGGCCGAAAATACTCACCTCCTCGTCACCACGCATAATCTTAGCTCCCAGCGTCGAGGGCTCACAGTAGCCCACGCAGAGGATGGTGGTGGAGGGATTTTCTATGTGGTTGGCCAGATGGTGCTTCACGCGACCGGCTTCCATCATGCCGCTGGCAGCGATAATGACGCAGGGTTTGTGGCGTATGTTGAGTTGTTTGCTTTCCATCACGCTCTGGATGTAGTGCAGACGGTCAAACCCGAAGGGGTCGGGGTCCGTTTTGCAATACTCCGCGATATCGTCATTGAAGCTTTCTGTGTGCAGACGCATGATATTGGTAGCGCTGACGCTCAGCGGACTGTCAACAAAGACGTCGATATCGGGCAACAATTTGGCATGCTCCAGACGATCGAGAGCATAGATAATCTCCTGAGCACGGCCGATAGCAAAACTGGGTATAATGAGCTTACCTTTCTTCTTGGTGCAGGTGTCGAGCACCGCCATCAGCAACTCCTGCTCGGCATCCTGAATGCTCTCGTGCAGGCGGTCACCATAGGTACTCTCCATGATGAGGTAGTCGACCTGCGGGAACGGTTCGGGATCTTTGAGTATCTGCTTGTCGTAGCGGCCGATATCACCAGTGAAGCCTAGACGTATCTTGCGTCGGCCGTCCTTGATTTCGAGGTAGACGAGGGCGGAGCCAAGGATGTGGCCGGCATCGAAAAACTCCACCGTCACCTCACCTTCGATATTGAACTTCTTGTGATAGGGCACACTAATGAAACAACTCATGCAGGCCTGTGCGTCCTGCTCGTCATAGATAGGCTCCACTGGGTCGAGTCCCTGAGCCTTACGTTTCTTGTTGAATGTCTGAGTATCCTGCATCTGGATACGGCCGGCGTCAGCCAGCATGATGGCGCAGAGGTCACGGGTGGCGGGAGTGCAAAGCACCGTGCCGCGGAAACCGTTCTTGTAGATGTAGGGGATGAGACCTGAGTGGTCGATATGGGCGTGGCTAAGGATGAGATAGTCTATTTCCGAAGGGTTGAAACCTAGGTCGCGGTTCATGGCATCAGTCTCTAGACCCTTGCCTTGATACATGCCGCAGTCGAGCAGAATCTTTAGTCCGCCCTTGGTGGTTATCAGGTGTTTACTTCCCGTCACCTCGCGGGTGGCACCCATAAATTGCAGTTTCATTTCTTCATTTTTTGAAAATGCAAAAATACGAAAAAAATTGTTACCTTGTAAAAAAATTAATCAACAACCACTTTTCGTCCCTCGGTGCCATCGACAGAAACCACATAGGTGCCCTTCGCCGGCAGGGTGAAGAACAGAGGTGCCGCGGTGGCAATAGCCGATGCCATAATACGTCCACCCATGTCATAAACAGCGACATTTGTACCCTCTGGACATCTCACCTCGATGGTTTGTCCCTTCGTGTTGACGCTCCATTCTAGCGCCCCGGGAGAGGGCATCCCCACCCTGTCGAAAAGTGCCGTAAGGGTCATGTCGCTTGTCACCGATACTTGACGCGGGTTGCTACTTCCGCCATCACTCCATCCCGCGAAGTGGCCACCTTCGAGCGGTAACGCACATATTTCGGTCATAGTGCCTTCGGGGAGTGTTGCGGAGCCTACACCCAAGCCGAGAGATTCGTTGTCCGACAACACCTGCAAGCGATAGAAAGTGGGTGTGATGACAATGGTATCGTGGACGAGAGGGAAGAACATGGCCGTCAACGTGATGTCAGCAGTTGCTTCCATGGTGCGAGGATTCTGTGTATTACCATCATTCCAGCAAATAAAAGCGTAGCTGTCAGTGGGGGTTGCCGTAAGCGTTACCCAAGTACCAAAAGGATAGGTCCCTGCACCCGTCACACTACCACGCTCGATGTCGTTCACAGCGGTGTTCACCGTCACAGCACAAGGCATTGCAACCACACTGCCGAAGCCACTCCACGGTACCGTCGCCGAATAGACGGAATCGCTCTCACAAGGCACATACAACACGCAAGAAACCAACGTAGTATTATAGAAAGCACCAGAGGCCGTAGTAGGCGGAGTAGTGGCATGAATACATACACTTGACAAAGAAGAACATCCTGCAAACGCTTGACTACCAATAGAGGTTACTGACGCTGGAATAGATACAGTATCAAGGGCCGTACAGCCATTGAAGGCGCTATTGCCAAGAGAAGTAATACCGTGACTGATAATCACAGAAGTAAGACCTTCACAGCCGTAGAACGCCCCGGGACCAATCGATGTCACAGGGTAATTGACACCTTGCCAATTAATCACGCCGGGAATCATCAAAACCCCTGTGGGTTTGTCAAAACCATTCCATGCGGTTGAGATATTGCCCACATGGGGATAAACCACCGACACGCCACCAGGTACGGTGTCGAAATAGAGTGTCTGCCCACTCGGAGCAACCGCCTGAAAATCAAATGCGCTCGCCATCATCGGCAGCAACATCGCCGCCAAAAGGAATAACACTTTTTTCATACTTTTTGTAACGCTTTTTTTTACAATTTATTGCACATTATTTTACAAAAAAAAAATTGTAACCGTACAAGTGTGAAAAAATTCATATATTTGCAGTTTAAACCTGGCGGGGCACCGTCTAGTATTTTATTGAATAACATAGAATTGAAATAAAAAGAAAAATTTCAGATATTAGGAAATATAAAATATATGGATAAAAAATCGATTATTGGACTGATTTTAATTTTCGGCATCTTTGTCGGATATATGGCTTGGGTCTCACCGTCGGCAGAGGAGCGGGAGAAGATGCGTGTTGAAGACTCGGTACGCAGAGCCCAAGCGGCCGAGGAACAGCGTCTGAAGGACTCCATTGCTGCCACTACGGCGATGGATAGCACCGGGATAGCCGCCGACAGTGCTACTGCCGATTCTATGGCCCTCTCCGCCATTGCAGACATGGGTATCTTCCAAGGCTTGGTGGCCACGGAAGGACAAACCCTTACGGTGGGTACTGAACGTATGACCGTGGAACTGAACACTCTGGGCGCCCAAATCAATAAGGTAACGTTGAAGGACTACCAAACCTACAACAAACAGCCTCTGGTACTCATCACCCCGGGTACCGACAACCTGAGCTATACCTTCTCAGTGGCCGATCGCACAGTGCAGACGCAGCACCTGTCTTTCACCCCCTATGTGAATGGCAAACCCTGGGACGGCAACGCCTTGAATCTGAAGGCCAACGACTCAACTATCGTGGCCATGCGTGCCGACATCAGCGGAGCAGTGGACAGCAGCGCTACTGCCGGCAAAAGTTACCTGGAATTTGCCTATACCTTCCATGGTGACAGTTATGAGGTAGATTTCGGCATCCACTTTGTGGGGCTCGACAATGTGGTGCACTTCAACGAACGCACCGACCTGGTGTGGAAGAACCGCATGCTGCGTCAGGAGAAACACCGCGAAGGCACACGCAGCGAGCGTACCTATACCAGCATCTATTACAAGCCGCCGACGGACGACGTAGACCACCTCTCCGACGGCAAGGACGACCAAAAAGACCTGAAGACAAAACTGGACTGGGTAGCCTTCAAGCAGCAGTATTTCTGCGCCATCTTGTCGGCCAAATCGCATCCCTTCGAGAACGCCATCTTCAACGTTCACACCGACGCCCAGGAAAAGACTCCGGAATACCTCACCGACATGGAGAGCACGATGGGCGTGGACATGAGAGGCAAGAGCATGGACATGTGCTACTACTTCGGTCCCACCAAGTACCGCGACCTGCGAGCTTTCGACAGTGACTTCGACAAAATGCTTCCACTGGGATGGACCTTTATCTCGAAAAACATCAGCCGCTGGCTTATCATCCCTGCCTTCAACTTCCTAGAGCAGTTCAACTGGAACTACGGCATCATCATCATTGTGTTCACCCTGTTGATCCGTCTCATCCTGCTGCCCCTGGTATTCAAGAGCTACCGCGGCGGAGCCATCATGCGCATCCTCAAACCCGAGATGGATGCCCTGAACCAGCGCTTCCCCAAGAAAGAGCAAGCCATGCAGAAGCAGCAAGCCATGATGGCGCTACAGAAGAGTGCGGGATACAGTCCCATGGCGGGCTGCCTGCCAGTACTGCTGCAGATGCCTTTCTTGACGGCCATGTTCATGTTCTTCCCGCAGGCCATCGAACTGCGTCAGAAAGGCTTCCTGTGGTGCGACGACCTCTCCACTTACGACTCCATTCTCAACTTCGGATTCAACATCCCGCTCTACGGTGACCACATCTCGCTCTTCTGCTTGATGATGTTCGGTATGCAGTTCTTCTACACCTGGTACACCATGAAGCAGCAAGCCGGCTCGCAGACCATGCCCGGCATGAAATTTATGATGTATTTCATGCCCTTCATGATGCTCTTCATCTTCAACAGCCAGAGTGCTGGATTGAACCTCTACTATCTGGTATCGCTGACCTTCACGATGACCACCATGATTCTCATCCGCAAGTTCACGAGCGAGAAGAAGGTGCGTGCCCGCATGGCCGCTTATGCCAAGAACGCCATGAACGGCAAGCCCAAGAAGAAGAGCCGCTTCCAGCAGCGTCTCGAGGAGATGCAGAAGCAGGCGGAAGCCATGCAGAAGCAACGCGAAAAACAACAAAACAGACGATAAACGATAAACCCTAAAACAAAAAAAATTATGGTAGTAGCTCTCGTTGCCATATTTATTATCGGATACTTCTTCATCGCGATGGAGCATCCGTTCAAAATCAACAAGACCGCCACAGCACTCATGCTGGGCACCCTGTTGTGGACCATTTTCATGTTCTGCAACAGTGTGGCGCAGCCCGGCATGGACAGCGACACCTGGCACAAATTCATCTCGGACAACCTCATCGAGAATCTCGGCGAGACAGCAGAAATTGTATTCTTCCTGCTGGGCGCCATGACCATTGTCACTCTGATTGAGGACTATCAAGGATTCCGTGTCATCACCGACAAAATCACCACCACAAACAAGAAGAAGTTGCTGTGGATTCTTTCTATCCTCACCTTCTTCCTCTCGGCCCTACTGGATAATATGACCACGGCCATCGTGATGATTGCCCTGCTACGTAAGCTCATCGCTGACAAGAAAGAGCGCTGGCTGTATGCTGGCATGGTCATCCTCGCCGCCAACGCCGGCGGTGCCTGGAGTCCCATCGGCGACGTCACCACCATCATGCTCTGGATCAAGGGTCAGGTAACCACGCTGAACATCATCGTGAAGACCCTCATCCCCAGCCTCGTCTGCATGGTGGTCCCCGTGCTCATTGTGGGCGCCACGCTGAAAGGCGAAATCCAGCGTCCCGAGGAGAGTGACGCAGGCTTCGAGATGCCGTCGCGTCTACGCAAATTCATCCTCCTCGTGGGAGTGGGAGCCCTAGTATTCGTCCCCATCTTCAAGACCATCCCCCACCTGCCCCCCTACATGAGCATGCTCCTCGGTCTGGGCGTCCTGTGGGTCCTTACTGAAA
>JAEEGL010602382.1_pt1 | contig 14061 bp, 11 predicted proteins | sample 9134231 | NCBI WGS metagenome assembly JAEEGL01 (sample SAMN16246548, study PRJNA631951) | gut metagenome | biome: gut microbiome; feature: rumen; material: fiber-attached | host: Bos | place: Iran: Karaj | collected 2018-10
CCATCTCAATAATTGCTCTCTTCTTATCTATTTTCCCATAGGAAGCTTTTATAACATCTCCCAGCGGTCCATGCACTTCAGCAAATATCTTACTTCCACCGGTCGCCCTGATCAAAGCCTCTACAGTTCCTTCCCCACCATCCGCCACAGGTATACCTACACACTCAACCTTTCCAAAGACTTCCTTTGCCGACTGCGTAAGAAATTCTATAGTATCCATGCTTGTTAACGACCCTTTAAAAGAATCCGATGCAAAAACAAGTTTCATCTTATATTTCCTCCAGTACTTTCAGTATACCATATAAGACTATTTACTTTTGAGGTTTTCTATATCTTATCAATCAATATGATATTATCTTCTTTAGTATTAATCAGTTCCTCTGTAAAACCACTTCTGCTTGCCAGCAAGTAATAAACTTTCCTGCCTTTAGTCGGAACAAACTGAGCCTTCAACTTAAGTATATCCAGTTCTCTTTTACCTACAGACTTATTTCTATACTTACATTCTCCCAACACTATACTACTGTTATTATATGCCACAACATCAATTTCACTTTCCTTCCAAACGCCTTCTTCTTGTATATTTCCCCACCATTTTCCAATAGTGTTAGGCATAAACTGTAGTTTTCCGTCCAGTGCATATTCATAGCACTGATTTCTAATAATATTCTCATATATGAATCCAAGATATTCTTTATAATGATCATCAAGTATAAAAGGAATAGATTTCTGCTTAATAGCTGTGATCATAGAGATATTTGGTTCTATGAATGAATAATGAAACCTGAAAAGCATATCTGATATTTCATATCTCTTTGCTTTCTGTTTTGCAGAGAGTGGATTGTCTACGGATGCAATAACACTTAAGTCTATCAGTTTATTTATATAAGTAAAGACTGCTCTTTGATCCATTCCACATTTAGAAGCTATCTGTCCTGAGTCCTTTTCTCCCGCCCCTATAGTACGGAGTATAGAAACATAAGTAGAAACATCACGTAATTCCTGCATTAAAAGGTTCTCGGATTCCTTAAACAGTTGACCATCTGGATGAAAAAATAGCGCCTCGTCAGCTTTTTTAATAGAAGAATATTCATGATAAAGCATAACATATTGTGCGACCCCACCTGTTCTGGCATATACTTCAACTGCATCCTCAAACTTCTTAAAAAGTGTATTCACCTCAGTAAATGTAAATGGCCTGATTTCAATTATCTTATCAAATCTACCATATAACGGAGCTTCCCTTTCACTAATTTGTCTTTTCATAAATGAAAGACTTGAGCCTAGCAAAATCATTTTATTTTCTTCAAGACCATGATCAATAATCCATTGAAATTCCACCGAAACATTCTCGTTCTTTTTGGCAACAAACGGAAACTCATCGATAATGAAAATCATATTTTTTATGCCAATTTTAGCTAAATACACAAACAAATCCTTAAAAGTAGTAAAATGCTCCATTATATCCGAATCGGGATCCAAGAATTTTACCTGCTTAATAAAATCTGTCAAACACAATGCGTAATCATAGCTTGAGCATTGAAAGTATACACATTTGTTATCCTTTTGACTATTATAGAAATCTGTAACTAATGATGTTTTTCCAGTCCTACGTCGACCATATATTGCCATTGCTTTTTGCTTCTTGTTCCTTGAGAACTCTATCAGCATGTTTTTTTCTTCATCCCTAAAAAATATCATGTTAATCCCTCACTCATTCCTTAAAACATAACATTATCAAAGTAGCCTCACTAAAACTGTTATATCATATCGCGAAAAAAATGTCAAATCTAAATTTGACATTTTTAGATTTGACATTTTTGACTTTGAAAAATATTATTGCTTTGTATTATACAAAAAATCAAAATAGTCCTCTCTCTAACAAGCTATCTCAATAGAAATACACAACTTTCATCAGGCTCATCATCCTCCAATAAGCCACACTTTATTGCCCACTTTTGATTCGTTAAAATGTACTCATCAGATTCAGGTCTTCCAAGCTTATCCGGATATCTATCCCTGTTTTGTACATAGAATCTTACTTCGGACGCAATATTCATATACTCGAACGGTGCTCGTGTACCCATTATAGCTATATAATTCAACATATTCCCGGAAGCATCATCCAGAAAAATACGATAGACAGGTGTATGGGTTTCTTTGGAAATAAGCCGAGATATTGACAACTTAACTAATCCGACAATCCTGTCATCAAAATTATAATCTGATAATAAGATTTTCTCCCTAAACGAATCTACATCATTCACAATCCAGCGTATATAAAGCCCTTTGGTAAACTGAACAACATCATTATCTGATTTAATATCATTAAAACGAATGTCACCAGTCTTCATTATGGATTCAAAGTCCCCATCCAACGAATCAGTAGGGGCATAACAAAAACTCTCAAAACGGAACTTTGGTTTATTCCCCCAATCATATTCAATCGTATTCTAATGCATCAAAAAGGTCATCCAGCACTACCTGACTATTCACCATATTTGAATACTTACCTCTTTTTACACCATATGTTGTAATCATTGTCAAAGCCAGAGTCTTTTTAGTATCTGTCGCCTTTCGGAATGCTTCAATTTTATTACGAAGCTTTTCATTATAGTCTTTATCTATTTCGTATTCATTTGTTGAAAACTTGTTTTCACAGATATTAATCATCCTGTCGCGTCGATCGATTAGCAAATCTATCTGGGCACCAATATTCTCTTCAGCATCCGCATCAGCATTTTTATAACTCCAAGTTGACTCTTTTGAAAGAACTCCGTTAATTCCAAGCTTTTTCTTTATCTGAGGTATATGATCCCACGATAAGAACTCAAACGTAAGTCCCACCCATGCTCTACGTTTAGGATAATCATAGGAATGGCTCCAAAAGTGTTCATCAACCCCATAGTTCTCCTTTATGAATCTAAAATAAAATAGGCTGTAGTAATCAGTAAGCTGATATGCCAGATCGCGTTTTTTTGTGTTATATTTAGAGAACACTCTAACAAACCCTGATGCTTCAAGATTTGAAAGATATTTGGAAAGCACCCCATTATAGGCTATCCCAGTTTTCTCTGAAATCTCTTTTCTAGTTAACCCGCTTCTTTTATTGCTTAACGCCTCAACTATTTTTATATACTGTTCACTGTTTGAAAATAAGGTGTGATATAGGTGGTCAAACTCATCCCATAACTCAGCACTTCGCCTAAAAAACATATTGTCAATATTTTCACTATATAATAACTTAGGATTTAAGATATCCAAATAATATGGAATACCCCCCATTATCATATAGCATTCCGCTATATCATATCGTGACCAATCTATCCCTTTTCCTATAAGGAACTTTTCTGTTTCATATAGATTAAATGGTTTTAGGTAAAGACGACATGTCTGCCTGCTAAATAAACCTCCCTTATTTTTGTCGATTTTTTCTGACATCCATGAAGCGGCTGAGCCACAAACAATGAAAATAAGTTTTCTGTTTGTGCATCCATAGTCATTCCAAAACCATTCAAATGCTGAAATAAAATCCGATCCTTTAGTATCAAGCCACGGCATCTCATCGAAGAAAACTGTAATTTTATCGTTTCCTTTGATTTCTTCGATATAGTCCCTAAGCAAATTAAAAGCATCAAACCAATCCTTCGGTTCTTGATATTCCTTCCCTGACTGTCTTTTCAATTCTCTCAAAAAATTTGCCAGCTGTATTTCTTTGGTTTTATCAAAAACACCGGTAAGCTTAAAAGCAAATCTTCCCTCAAAATAATTATTTATAAGATATGTTTTTCCTACACGCCTTCGTCCATATACAATAACCAGTTGTGCTTTGTTCTCGTCAACGCATTGTTGTAGCCTATCTATTTCATGCTTTCTTCCAATGATATCACCTAAGCCCATTGTTTTGTCCTCCTTTACATTCATTTTAACACATATATTATGAAAAGTAAACATAAAAATATCCACATCTCACTTTTCAAGTGCGATGTGGATATATTTTATGTTGTTTTTTATCCACATCTTTATTTATTTAATAGATATGGATAAATTTAACGAAATCTCTTAGATTCCCTAATCCCCAGAAATTAATTATTTATCGTTTCAAACTGTATCTGAAGTCACAATAGTCCGCTCCTTCTGCAAGAGTTTTTGTACGTACAAGCTTTGCATTCATAAGATCAGCCATCATGAAATCTAGTTTACACAGATGTTTCGCCAGTTCAGGACATCCTTCATCTCTGCATATTTTACAGATACCGCATTCGTAATAATCATAACCCAGGTCATATTCATCACATTTAGGCAGGACATCAAGTACCCAGTTATTTTCGGCTTTCCTTTTCTTGCTCTCCGCTGCCCATTCGTATCTTGCCGCCATCCTTTTCTCATCAAGATAAGCCTCTGCAGTACCCAGCCCCTTTCGAAACATTGAGGATCCTTTCAATCCATCTTCTAAAATCTGATAGTTTTCTTCAGGAGACAATCCTGATACTCTGTTCATGGCTATAAAGTATATACCCATAATGTACGACGACAGTAATTTTTCGTCATTCATTTCTTTCGCGCGGGCATAAATCTTCTTATGTTCTTTTATTATCCCACTAATATTGGATACTCCTCTTTTCTTATATTGAGGTTTACATAAACTGTGAAAGAATTTTCCGTAAAACCATGCCTTAAATGACTTTTTCATTCTGATTTTCGCTCCTAAAAACAATCTTAATAATCTTCATCTTCACCATGCTGTCACAGAATTTGATCATAAGCTTATGGGTTGTACTGACATCCTTATATATATCACGATACCCACGCATATAACTTTTCTCTGTAATAGAAGCAAAATCCTTGCTCCAACGTTCCAATTCAGATTTATCTTCCATGGAAAAAAGTGCATTTACATCAGATATACCTGCTTCCTTTAGCCATGTCTTAGTCATCATCTTTGCGCCTCGTTTATTACAGGTATCAAAGACAAGCACCGCTCCCGGGAACCTTTTAGCCATCTTTCTGAACAAAATTCTAAGGTCATCACGTTTAAAATAGTAAAAAACTCCGGCTGCAAAAAATATTGCACCTTCAGAAGCTTCAATCTTGTCCATCCATTTGGTATCATTCAGATCACACCCAAGGTTTTCTTCTCTTTCGCTTGCCGGCATTATTTCATTTCTGACAGCTATTACATCAGGCATATCAATATTATATCCCTTGCATGTACCGTTATCACATTTTCTGAAAGTATCATCCAGCCCACAACCAAGATTGACTACTGCAGCCCTCGGGTGATTTTTCAGATAATCTTTTACTTCCCAAGCCAAATCATACTGACGTTGTGCAACTTCCAGCGCTCCAAACAGCCCTGCCGTACTCTCCATCTTTTTCCCTTTTTCTGCAAAATCATAGTCCAGCATGCTGCAGATACGCTCTGCTTCTTTATCTTTAAAAAGTTTAGGGAAATGTTCCGAACAGACTTTTCTGCCATATAAAGGTATAACAAGCGTTTCCTGCACAGTATTCTTTTCTATATGATATTTTTTATTTGTTTCAGCCATCGTTATCATCCCTTCAATATATCATTGTTAGCGTACGCTAACCTATTATGTTATAACACTCAGTTATATCCTTGTCAAGTTGTTTCCCTTTCTCTTTTTCAAAATAATAAAGACATCTTCAGATTATTTCTCCAAAGATGTCTTTAATGTTTACATAGTCACATTTAGAACTCTTACTCCCTATTTTTGAGAGCTTCCGTCATCGCTATATTTCTTACATGCTTTACATGGACCATATTGGTGATAAGACATGTTGCAGTTCCGATAAGAACTATTGCAATTAATACAATCGGTGTTGCCTTAAAGTAGAAGAATCCGCTCATGGACGAAAGCATATTGGGCCACATCTTTGTCATTATAAAATACTGAAGCGGCAGGAATATTACGATAGCTACAATAATCATTATCTCGGTCATAGAAAGATAAAGCTTGTTCACTTCTTTATTCCTATATCCAAAAACTTTAAGAAGTGAGATATTCAAAGCATTTTTTTCAATGACCATCTTAGTCAACATGAACATTACGATGACATAACATACTATGCCTACCAGAGTGAGCATAACGATGAGTGAAGCCATAAGACTTTTCATCTGTCTGGCACTGTCTGCTACCTTGTCTCTTGTCATTAGGATTGAGACATAATTATCATCAATAGTAGTTATCTCATTATCAGAGAAAATTGCGTTATAATATTCATTATCTTTTTCAAACTGCTGATTAAGTATTTCCTGAGAAGTAAAAGCATATATGCCAAGTTTAAAGTCTATTATTTCCACAACTGTTGGTTTCCATGCATTGAGAGTCAACTTATTATTGATCGATATCTCATCCCCGACTTTTATACCCAGTTTTTCTGCCATAACATCGGAGATTATTACTTCGTTTTCTCCAAGTTTTGATACATCTATATCTTTCAGATACTTTGTATTTTCACATATACCCAATACATTTACCGCTAACATTCTGTTAGTGTATTCAATTTCATAACTGCTAACCGTATCCTTTTCCACTTCGGCAGGAAGCCCTGTATCATCCGGCAAAGGCATTTTTAGTACATACTGATAGTTTGCAATAGCACTGTCAGGAAGAGCTTCAATATACTCATCAAAAGATGACCTCATCCCCAGTCCGAACATGATAAGTAATCCTGATAGAAGCACTCCGATGATCAATGATATATACTGACCCTTGCTACGCATGACTGTACGTATGCGGAAACGGTTTATAAAGCCCAGTTTTTTCATTTCATGCGCTGATTTTGCCCTTGATTCCTTTTTTATATCCCTGCGGATCAGCTTAAGAGGTATCAGATTTAGTTTTCTTACAAAGACTATCATATTGATCAAAAGTACCAAAACCAATGGAACTCCCAACATAAGAATAAATATTGAAGGATCAGGTGACAGCTTCATATCCGGTAATGTATCATAATTATAGATGCTTGACACCGGCATTTTATATGCAACTGTCAGCGCTAACAAAAGTCCTATACCCGAACTTACAAGAGTTACAAGGACAGGTATGGTAAGATAATGTCTTAAAATTGCTCCTTTTTTGTAACCTGTAGCTATCAACACACCTACAAACGCACATTCCTCTTCAAATGTATGGACAGATATCAATGCAAACAGAAATGCCGTGATCAGCATACTTACGATCACAAAAGCTTTTGCTGTATTGATGTTCATATCCATCTTAGAAGTAACACCGTTAGTACGCGTATTGTCCGCTATCACACAATGACTCATCAGGTAACAGTTCTTTCCAAGTGCCTCCACAATCTCTTTTGACTTTTCATTTATCTTGTCATGATCAAGGCGACTGTTATAGCGATATGCATAACTATATGTGAGTGCTGTGGTATCAAGTGAATCAAAAAAATCATTGCTGACTACAGCTGCACCGAATATTTCACGATCTGCCAGCATATCGCCTGTGTTTTTAAGACTGACAACATAATCCGGCAGACAGATTATACCACATATGGTCAGTTTTTCATTATTTACAATAATTTGATCGCCAATGCTTAAATCCTGAGCCTCTGCATACAATTTGTCCAATGCTATCTGGTCTTTTGCCAAGGGAAGTGTTCCGTCTAATACTACAGGTTTGTTTATTTCCTCCCTGTTTTTGAAAACTCTTATTTCAGAACCATTGCTTACAGTCAGATCAGCATAGAACTGTTCGGATATTTTCAGATCGTCTCCAATTAAATCAGTTAAACTTTCTACAAGAAAATACGCTCCCAATGTAAAGTTGCCATCTTCCTGATCATAATCTTCAACCATCTCATTATAAGTTATTTTTGTGCTGTCATTACCTACAATATATGAAGCCGAAAAACACACTGCCAAAATGATAAAACAGCTAAGCGCCAAATAGATTCCGATGTTTCTGCAAAGAAACCTGGGAAGCCTTTTTCTCAACACATTTTTCATGATGCTACCTCCTACCATGCAAGTTCCTTAGCTGGAATTTTATTCTTATTCATCTCATCCTTAGTTATTCTTCCGTCTTTAAGATGTATAACCCTGTCTGACATACGGCTGATCGCTTCATTATGAGTTACTATAACTATAGTTGTGTTATATTCATGATTTACTCTTTCCAAAAGCTCAAGGATTTCCTTAGATGTATCATAATCCAATGCACCGGTAGGTTCATCGCATAACAACAGTGTCGGAGTTTTGATCAGTGCTCTGCCTATTGAAGTTCTCTGCTGTTGTCCTCCAGAAAGCTGTCTGGGATATTTATTCTGATGCTCCTTTAATCCCAGATCCGATAATAACTTATCGATATTAAGTGATTTGCTTCCCAGATATTCACATACCTCTATGTTTTCTTTAACCGTAAGATCGGGGATAAGATTATAAAACTGAAATACAAATCCTAAATGATTTCTTCTATAATCTAATAGTCCATCCTTGTCATCAAGTTCTATCGTTTTTCCGTTGATCAGTATTTCTCCCGATGTAAGTGTGTCAATACCACCTATCAGGTTTAAGAGTGTGGATTTACCTGCTCCCGAAGGCCCGAGCACCGTACAAATCTCTCCCTTTTCAAGCTGAAAATTAAGTCCCTTTAGTACATGGACCAGATTTTCACCAAATCCATAGTCCTTTTTCAAATTTTTTACTTCTACAAACATGATTTCGTCTGCATCGATATACCGATGCTTTTCCTTTCCTTTATTTTTTGTTAACATGAAGTTCTTTACGTTAGCCTACCCCTTAAACGCCCTCACCGCCTGATACCCAAAGGCACCAGACGGTGAGTTGATCTATGATATTTAATTGCTATGGTCAATGTCACCTCGAAAACGCCTTCTGCGTTTCCTCGGTAACAAACCGATGCTCCGCATCTTGTTTCAGTCGGGGCTTGAACCCCGCCTGAAACAAGATATCTCCCCACCTTCGCTACGCTAAGAGGTGGGGGATATCTTCTGTTTTGTTATATCCCCATTAGCTGTTTCCAACCGGGTAAAAAGAATTTTTCAAGTGTTGAAAGCGTATCGATTGCCTCTTCATAAGAATATTTGTGAACAACAGGTTCAAATAATGCTGTGATATAGGCGGTCATCAGTAGATGCAATTGTCTTTCAGAAATATCCGTTATATTATATCCGGCAGCTTTCATTTCTTCAAAGTGAAAACTGATTTTACTCTGTGCCTCCTCCGTCATATCATGAAGAAAGCTTTCGTATTTACTGCCTTTAGATTTCTCAATGAGCAGATGGTAATCTTCCATATGTGGATAAACAATCTCTTTTACCAGCTCGATGATTGAATCCTGCCATATGATCTTATCACCTTTCTTTACACGATCCTCATACCTTTGCATATGATCCTTTGCCCAGGTTTTTAGTTTTTTTTCGGCCGGAGAAACTATCTGACAGAAAAGATCTTCTTTATCCTTACAGTGTCTGTATATGGCGGCAGCTGTCATGCCGCAGCGATCGGCAATACTCCTCATGGAAGCTTTTTCAAATCCCTTCTCCATAAATTCATCTTTAGCCGCAGCCATGATCTTTGAATGATTTACAGTCTTATCTCTTGGCATATATCACCTCTGTTTTAGTTAACACTATATGCTAACATCGTTCGCTAACATATGTATACTATCACATGATTTTTTATTTGTCAAGTTTTTTTCAAAAAAACCCATTATACCTATAAAAAATCCATATCTATAATTTATGTAGATATGGATAAAAACAATCAATTTATAACGCGGAGTAATCAATCCCATTCTCTAAGGAAGCGCAGAATACGTTTGAAACTATCCTGTCTGGCTTTCTCACACTCTTCCGGATATTTCTTTTCTGCCGGAAGCATATGGTTCAACGCCCATTTGGCATAACCTTTCATCTCATCCAGTCCATCCGTAAGAGCGTGACTGGCCTTCTCGTATATGTGTGCTTCGACTTTGTAAGGATAATTTGCCTCTTCAAGCACCTTCACCATCCTTTGTACAGCTATATCTGACGGCCATGCATCATCATCCTTCGCCGCAAGAAACAATACATCCGCATGCATATTTTCAACCTTTATGCGCGACTCCTCAGTTACAGGATTATGATCATAACCATATCTCATAAAGCGTTTTAAGCCATACTTTTTATCTTTTCTTGCACCCCTAAATATTTTTAGCAATCCTTGGTCTATCAATACCCACGGTGAATAAGGGATATCTTTTCCATGCCATGTATAGACTGATTTTCCCAAGCGTTTGAAGCTGTTTGTCGTCCCTTCCATCACATGATCAAACGGTACTACAGGTATAACACAGCTAATATCCGGTATCAAGGAAGCAGCAAGCAGCGTATATCCTGCACCGGTAGACGCCGATGTCATAGCGATACTCTTGATATTTTTTTCTTCCCTCAACCATCTGACTGCTTTTTCTACATAATCAACCGGGACAGAAAACAGATTTTTGGATAATCCTTTCCACATATAAAATCCCAAAACAAGTACATTATACCCGGCTTTACGCAAGAACCTGCACATAGAGATACTCGTTTTCTCGTCGCAGGATGCTCCACCTGCTGTAATAATCACTTTCTCTGGATAATTTTTCCCCGGAAAGTATATTCCCATAAATCCATTTTTTTCTATAGTACATCTTTCCATACGATTCTTTCTCCAGCATAAAGAGAATGTCGAATTTAAATTTTGAAAACATTTCATTGTTTTAGGCAGTATCCAAAATCACAACATTCCGCTCCTTCTGCCAAGGTTTTGTTCCTAGATTATTTCTGTCATACATTATTCAATCGATAGCCACTTAGCATGTTTCTATCCATTTCAGTATAGAATCCAGCACTAGCTTAGAATTCCCGACATTGCAATGTGCTCCCGCATCTTGTTTGTCTGTCAGCAACCGTAAAGTCAAGGAATGTGCATTCTGTAACATATCGTATTCCTCATGGAATAAATAAGGCATGATAAAGTGATCCTTGTTTGCACCTATTACCAGAACATCCTGAGTTATTTTATCTGCTATGCCCTTAAGTGTGAACTTACGAATCTTCTTCACATACTCACATGGGGTTTTAGCGTCATAAGCATACATGCCATGCAGCAAATTCCATTTTATCAGCTCATCCTTCTCCATCATCTGTGTGTAAAGTTTGTTGAGTGGAGCATCTATTCCAGTTTTGAACATGAACTCAATGGCCTTTCTCATTACTTTAGGATGATCACATATGATAACATCAAAAAAATCAGGGAAAATAGACCATGCCACTACCCTACTTATCCTTTTTTCAAAGGCCGCTGCGCGGGGAGCCAGATATCCCCCAAGAGATGCACCTAGTATAGTCACATCCGTAAGATTAAAGTAATCTAGCAATGCTTTCACAGGCTTTTCCCATTTGTATGTAAATTTCATATTCTGAGTACGTAATACACCTCCCTGTCCGGGACCTTCAAACAGATACACATCAAAACCCTGCTCTGCTAAGTACAGCATCGGGAAGAAAAGTTCTTCATAATAACTATCATTTCCGCCATGCAACAACAATACTCCTTTTGTATTTTCCTTTGCTTTTGCAACCATAACAGGCAGGTAGCCGTTTCTGTAAGGCACTCTGTATTTTTCAACTATTTTCCGATCAAAATAATCACTAAAGAATTCATAAAAGAGCCTGGCAGCCTCTTCGTAACGTTCCTTTTTCTTTGGATCTTTATCATATATAAAAAATTCTGACATACGCAGATAAGCAATCTCATTTTCCGTCCTGCCCTCTGTATGGGCACTTCGAGCCAGCTTTTCCATTGTTGCAACCCAGTCAGCGCTTGTTTTTATGTTTTGTGAAACGGGAGCTATATCATCTATATTTCCACCGTCCCACATAATTACGCGGTTCAGCTGATAATTGAAGTTAGCATCCTTGTTCAGCTCATATGTCCCCTTTTTGAATTCAATTTTACGTGTTATATCATACTTGTCCATAGTAGTCCCTCCAGTGTGTTTATGCTCAAACATAAGTTTTTGCAGCATTTTGTTAGCACAAGCTAACCCATGTTTGTTATAGCATAGTAAAATTCCATTGTCAAGATAAAACATGCTAATGAACTTCAACAGGTACGATTTGGTGTGTTCGGGACTTTCACCCGTTAGAATGCGCCCATGGCACACAACTAAAAAAGACATCTTTATAGTAAACCAAAGATGTCTTTTATTTAGGTTATTATAATTCCTTAATAATTATGCGGCTTCATCCAATTCGCCGGTAATTATCATTCCGCCTTCACATTCAACCGACACTGCACATGCAGGATCACCGACAACTGTATCTACATTATTTTCGCCACCGACAATATTTCCTGAAACGGTACAATCACTGATTACAAACGACGACATTACATCGCTGCCTTCCATCATCTCTTTGCCAGCACCGATAAGTCCACCTACTGAGTCGGTTGTTGCTGAAACAGTGATAGTTACATCTTCAACACTACATCCGGTAATCTGTGCGGGAGATGTAGGATCATAGGTCCCACCGAAACCAACAAGACCGCCAACCAGGCGATTGTTTTCTCCGGTTACAGTGATAACAGTTCCACTGGCTTTACAATCTGTAATTTCAGCTGCGCCCCAAGGAGCACCACAGAGAGAACCAAATCCCCAGGTAGCATTGCCTTCTGCAGTTATGCTACCGCCGATCACTTCACAGTTCTTTATGGAACTCATAGTAGTTCCTCCGGCAATGATACCGGCACATGCACCATCATCACCCATAACGATAATATCTGCAGTAGCACTGCAATCTGAAATCAGATCAAATCCGGTACCGACCAAACCGCCTATTCCCTGCATACCGCTCAGTTTATTATCTCCAATAAGCTTTATATTAGAAACAGGGCAGTTCATAAACTGCAGGCCAAGAGCTGACCCTACAAGATAGAAACCTGATGCATTAACATTTTCCAGAGTGAAATTACCGATATATGCAGCACCATTCTCAGTACCTGTCGCGCATCCAAAGAGACCAACACCCATAGGAGTTTCACCGACTATTGTAAGGTTGGAAATTGTATGCCCTGCTCCATCAAAAGTACCTGTAAATGCGTAATCGGGATGAGGTACTTCAGCATCTTCTGGAGCATCTGAAAGGGACTGGAATGCACCGATAGGCGTCCAATTCGCAATCCCCGAAAGATCGATATCATTAACTAAAACATAATGTGCCATTAGATCTTCACGAACACAGTCAAGCTGTTCTGCCGTTGCTATCTGCCAGGGATCTTCGACAGTTCCGCTGCCACCTGCAAAAACTTCTGTCTCGACAGGTGTTTCGTTAGGCACCTCTGTAGGTTCCTCTGTAGGTTCCTCGGTAGGTGCTTCAGTGACAGCTTCTGTAGGTATTTCTGTAGGCTCTTCGGTAGGAGCCTCTGTAACAGCCTCTGTAACAGCTTCTGTGACAGGATCAGGTGTCGTTGTTGTGATCGGCGTTTCTGTTGCGGTTACGTTAGTATCCGATTTGGAAGTTTTTTCTTCTTCCTTACTTTTGCACCCCGTAACAATGCCCAGCATTAAAGCCAGGACAAGTGTTAATACTAATGTTTTCTTTTTCATTTATTATATATCCTCCTAAAAAAAATTATGCACTTTGAAGTTTTACCATATGGGCATAAGTCCCGTTCTTTTCCATTAAAGCCTCATGATTTCCTGCTTCTTTAATCTGACCGTCGGAGATCACGAGTATCTTATCCGCATCCTTTATGGTTTTTAGCCTGTGAGCTATGACCATTAGTGTCTTGTTCCTGCATAACTCAGAGATTGCTTCCTGAATGGCTCTTTCGTTGTCGGCATCAACACTTGCGGTAGCCTCATCAAGTATTACTATCGGAGCATCCTTTAATATACATCTGGCTATGGATATTCTCTGCTGTTCACCACCGGAAAGGGAAGCACCTCCTTCACCTATAACGGTATCAAAACCGTCAGGAAGCTGCATTATAAAGTCATAACATTTGGCTTTTTTTGCGGCTTCTTCAACTTCTTC
>JAEEGL011789809.1_pt1 | contig 14061 bp, 15 predicted proteins | sample 9134231 | NCBI WGS metagenome assembly JAEEGL01 (sample SAMN16246548, study PRJNA631951) | gut metagenome | biome: gut microbiome; feature: rumen; material: fiber-attached | host: Bos | place: Iran: Karaj | collected 2018-10
AGCGCAGGTCTTGCCCTGGATGTCGATTCCGTTTCACTTCAGCATTACCTGGGGCATGGAACGAAGTCCGTAACCGGTAGCTTCTGTTCTTGCAAGTGATCCTCCGTAGGAAAGTCCCTTACCGGTAAGGACACCCTCATAGAGGCCGGTAAGTCTCTTGTACTGGCCATACATGAATCCGATCTCTCTTGCACCTGTTCCGATATCTCCTGCAGGTACGTCGGTGTCTGCGCCGATATATTTATAAAGCTCGGTGATGAAGCTCTGGCAGAATGCCATTATCTCTCTGTCTGACTTGCCCTTGGGATCGAAGTCGGAACCACCTTTACCTCCACCGATGGGAAGTCCGGTAAGTGAGTTCTTAAAGATCTGCTCAAATCCAAGGAACTTGATGATACCAAGGTTTACAGAGGGGTGAAGACGAAGGCCTCCCTTGTAAGGTCCGATGGCAGAGTTGAACTGTACTCTGTATCCGTTGTTTACCTGTACCTGTCCCTTGTCATCTACCCAGGGAACACGGAAAAGAAGCTGTCTCTCGGGAGTGGTGATCCTCTCAAGAAGTGCCTCTCTGCGGAACTTCTCCTCATCAGCCTCGATAACTACTCTGAGGGACTCGAGTACTTCCTTAACTGCCTGGTGGAACTCGGGCTGTGAAGGGTTCTGCGCTACTACACGCTCGTAAACTTCATCAACGTATGACATTTTAAATCCTCCTTGTATAAAAAAAAATAATTTTTGATTACATGATTATGCAAAAAAGGGCGCAGGAAATAACCCGTGCCCTCTTTGGCTCAACAATTATATATTATATCAATTGTAAAATCATTTCATCAGCAAAATAGATAAATAATTTAGCAGTTCAACGCTTTACATCGGTAAATTTAGTCAAAAACCGTATAATCAATGAAATCCGCGTTCACATAGGCTATGGTGTCTTCAAACTTAACGGTACACCAGCCGTCCTCGACAGCCACAAGCTCAAGCTGATCGCCGGTTACAAGCGCACCGACCTTTTCGGAATTAACATCCGGAAGACTTCTTACATTTACCTCGCTCTTTGCCGTAGCCATACCTATGGTAGGATAGCTCTCAGCACTCTGAACCATTGAAAGATACTCGGATTTGATAAACGCTTCCCTCTCTTTGAAAATGATCTTGGTCCAGCCATTAAGAAGCACCTCCACAACCTCGAACTTTTCGCCCTGCATTGCCTCTCCAACTCTCTCGGCCTGAGCGCTGTCCGAAGCTCTGACATTAACTCTTGTTGTAGCGGTGGCATACTGAACAACTTCCTCGGCGGGAATATCCTCTGTTTCACCCTCAGCAGCCTTCTGCTCTTCCTCTTCAGCCTGCTTCTGAGCTTCTATTGTCTGATTTATCTCGGCGATTTTTTCTCCCACTGCTGTACTTACGGTGGTATCAAGCTCTACAAGGTAGTCAAGTATCTCGGGATGCTGAATGATGATATCATTGTACTCAACATTTACCTTATTATTGAGTTCCTTAACATCATCCTGCGAAGCAACCTTGGAAATATACTCGTTTTCCTTATCGGAAAGCTCTCCTTTTACAATATATAGCTCTCCGGTATCCGCGGTTTTAACGTAAAATCCACTGTATGCGGGAAGATTCATGGTCGGAAACTCATCAAATACTACCATATAGTAAGCATAGGCAATGTAAGTTCCCTCTTCCGGGCCGGTCTGGCTGTATACATTCTCAACGGAGTAGGAAAGATACTTTGACTGCTCCTCAAGTCTGAAGCTCTCAGCTTCGTCAAGGCTGTCGCGGAGCGTCTGCAAAGTAGCCATATCGCCCTCGGAAAGGCATGCAAAATAATTGTCCACAAGCTGCCGGAGAGCTTCATCCGATGAATCCTCAAGCGGCACCTCCGCATCTTCGAGAATCACTTCTTCCTCAAGCTGCTGAGCCAGCTCTTCCTCGGCGATCTTTTTGGCTTCTTCTTCCTTTGCCCTGTATTTCATCGCGACAAAAACTATCACCGCCGCTACAATAAGAGCAAATCCGGGGAAAAAGTACTTACTGTATTTAAGTATGAATTTACCGACTTTTCCAGCTATCTTACCTATCATGTTTTTTATTCTGAATCCTTTTAAAGCATTTTATACGGTCATTCCATATTATAAAGCGGTAACGAAAGCTGCGGCCGACAGGAATCGAACCTGCATTAAAGGCGTCGGAGGCCTTCGTTCTATCCGTTAGACTACGGCCGCAAAATTGTTACAACTTTATTACACCGTCGTCTATATTACCATATATGCCTTAGAAACGCAAATTTTTATACGATCTTTATCTTTTTCTGACTGCGGTCAAAATAATACAGATTGTCTGACAGAACCTCATCGGCACTTACCTCCTCCCGATTGACCATACATATGATGTTTCGAAGCTCTGAGGTCTTTCTGATCCATTCTTCGCTTCCCTGCTCATCATTTTCTTTATCGGGTATAAGTATCACTTCATGTATAGAGCTCGGGATCACAAAAATATTTGCCTCATTCTTATCGGCAAATTCCTCAAGTGCTTCGGGATAAAGCATGGACGAAGCTCCTCCCGAGAGACTTTTATTTGACATTACATACATGGGATAACCCCAGAACTGCAGTACTTTGAGCTCCACATCTTTTTTACTGTTTTCCATGGCATCCTTCATGAGTTTTTCGGTTGTAACATCCCATTTTTCAAGGTATTCCGACCTTACCCTGATCATACCTTTTCCCATATCACACTGCTCAAAATTAATATAGAAAAGAATGGCCAGATCAAGAAAAGGAATATAGACAGAATCCTTGAGAAGCTCGCTGTTCCGCTCAAGATTGCAAAGCCTCAGACAGATCTTATCCTTTACCTTTTCATATTCGGTGATGTATGAAAGATCGATATCACTTTTGGGAATATGTTCCCAATAGATGTTTATTATACTGTTAATGATCTCCCCAAAGCTCTTTCCTTCTTCATACTCCTGATAAAATGAATCCAGAAATATTACCGGCGTGATATTCCTGCTCTTTGAATGTATATTAATGCTCCAAAGCCTTGTTTCATTCAGTTTCAGATTTTCCCCGGTATCAACAAAATATTCATCGCCCAGCACCTCCTGGACGGCTTTTCTCGCCTTATCGGCAAACTCTTTTACAGACATAATTTCCTTTCCGGCCCCTCGGCCCGATTATAGTTTTAAGCTACAAAACAGTATATTGTTCTGCTTTTTTGCAAAACAAAAAGAGCGTACCAAAACTGATACGCTCTATCGGTCTGTAAAAGATTAAACGAAGCTTATGCTCTTCCGAGATACTCGCCTGTTCTTGTGTCGATCTTGATAACATCACCTTCGTTGATGAAGATGGGAACGCGGATCTCTGCTCCGGACTCAACCTTTGCAGGCTTGGTAACGTTCGTAGCAGTATCGCCGCGAAGTCCGGGCTCTGTCTCGGTGATCTTGAGCTCAACAAACATCGGGGGCTCAACCGAGAAGATCTGGCCATTGTGTGAAAGCATGGTGCATTCCATATTCTCAAGAACAAACTTCATAGCGTCTCCGATATCACTCTCGGAAAGCTCAATCTGCTCATATGTCTCACTATCCATGAATACAAACATATCATCATTCTTGTAGAGGTACTGCATCTTCTTCTTTTCGATGGTAGCAAGAGTGAACTTCTGAACAGGGTTAAAGGTTAATTCTCTGACACCGCCGTTCTTAACGTCCTTCATCTTAACGCGAACAAATGCAGCTCCCTTACCGGGCTTAACATGTAAAAATTCAAGAACCTGGAATACCTTACTGTCGTATTCGAAAGTAACGCCATTCCTGATATCTCCAGCCGTAATCTCAGCCATCTCAAAATCCTCCTATGCGGTTTTAGTCACAATTCTTTATGATTTTAACAAAATATTGATAAACAATCAACAATAAATTTACCAAATTTTATGCATTCAGGCATTTGAAAGTATGGACAGCACATAATCAATTGCCATTATGTATCCCTTAAGCCCCTGTCCGTAGATCTGTTTATCACAGGCGGGTGCCGTGACGGATAATTTTCTGAAGTCCTCCCGGGCTGTGATATCGGATATATGTATCTCGCACTTGGGCATGGTCACTGATGCCAAGGCATCATGTATCGCATAGCTGTAATGGGTGTACGCACCGGGGTTTATCACTATAGCGTCAGTCTTATCGAAATATGCCTGCTGAATGCGGTCAATTATATCGCCTTCATGATTTGACTGGAACACTTCTACAGTGATCCCGCGCTCCGATGCGGTGTCTTCTATCATCTTTACCAGATGATCATAATCCTCCGTACCGTATATATTCTTTTCACGGATACCCAGAAAATTGAGATTAGGTCCGTTGATCACAAGTATGTTATTCATTTTTTTGCCTCTTATTCCACTTAATATATACTTTTAATATACTTTTAAATCACCGGCGTTATTTTCAATATTCCGGTCAATATGTATCTATTGCTCCGATGTCGGATTATTTTCGGTATTTAAGTACTCAAGTATCTTAGTGAGCACTTCTGCCTGGTCGCACTCATCAACTTCCACAACGAAATCCGCACAGCGCATATATACCGGATCCCTTGCCTCGATAAGGCTGCGTATGCGCTCTTTGGGATCCTCGCATTGAAGCAGCGGGCGGGTTGTGTCATTCTTAAGCCTTTCATATATCGTCTCAGGCTTTGCCCGGAGGTAGACCACTCTGCCACACTTACACAAAAGCCCTTGGTTCTGCGGAAGCATCGGAGTCCCGCCGCCAAGGGAATAGATCTTTCTTGAAGATGAAGCCAAGATGCTCTCAAGCAGCTGAGTCTCTTTCTTTCTGAAATATGCCTCACCCTTTTCGGCAAAAATCTCGCTTGTCTTCATCCCTTCCATGGATTCGATGATCTTGTCGGTATCCTCCACAGGTATCTGAAGCTTATATGAAAGCCTTATTCCCATCGTGGTTTTCCCGCTTCCCATAAAGCCGATCAGTATTACGTTTTCGCCTTTTTTCTTTTTGCTCATCTGTTTGCCTGCATTGCTTCGATCATCATGTCATATATTCTCTCAGCGATATCATCGCTTACAGTAACGGAAGAAGCATCTACACCAAGGTAAGCTTTTGATGATTTCCACAATTCATACGCTATGATCCCCTGATAAAGAAGCATTCTTAACCCTCCGAAAGCTTCCGCCCCGGCCCTTTTGCACAGCTTCATGAAGCGGGTTTCAAGCGGATTGAATACGATATCGTATCCCACACTCACCATATCGTAAAACTTTTCGTCTTCTATCACTGCCTCTTCAGTATTCGGCAGCATTCCGACACTCGTGGCCTGTATCACAATGTACTTTTTATCAGGTAAGTTTACATAACTCTGTAGGTCGTGGTAGCTGACTGAATTATGTAAACCATTTAATTCATCTGCTATCGCTTTTGCTTTCTCCACCGATCTGTTAAGTATGTATATGTGCCCTGCCCCATTCTCAAGCAGCATCATTGCCACGGCTCTGGCCACACCGCCCGCTCCGAGGATGATCACATCCTCTCCCGTAAAATCCACACCATCATACTTCATGGCTCTTAAGAGCCCGGGCATATCGGTATTATAGCCCTTGAATCCGCCCTCACATCTTACCAGCGTGTTGACTGCTCCTATGCGTTCCGCGAGAGGATCTATTTCCTTAAGGAAAGGGATCACTGCGCTCTTGTGTGGTACAGTCACATTCATACCCAGCATATTCAGGGCATATGCGCCTTTCACGGCATCACCCACATTTTCATTTTCCACTCTGAAAGGGGCGTAAGCAAGGTTATCACCCAGGATATTCGCAAGATTATTATGTATTACAGGCGACATGGTGTGTTCTACAGGATTTCCGATCACACCGAGCAGCCTGGTATTACCGTTTATGTTCATATATACCTCATCTTTTACTTCTGTGATAAAAGAATAATACTATTTTTTCCAGCAGCCTCTTCAGAATGATCTGAATCTCCTCTTTGGGATGTATGGGCTTTGTCAGATATGTAATGATCCCAGCCTTTTTTGCTCCCCACACATCGGTAAAGAGCTGATCACCCACAAACATTGTGTTTTCCGGGGCAGTCTTCATTATCTTCATAGCCTTTTCATAGCCCTTTTTACCGGGTTTTCCGGCCTTATACAGATACCTGGAGCTAACTGCATCTGCAAAAGGCTTAACCCTGGCCTCCTTATTATTGGAGATGATCACCGTTTTAAAGCCTATGGCATGAAGCTTTCTGAACAGAGCAATAGCCTTCCTGGTGGCGGGCGCTCCGTGAGGCACCAGAGTATTGTCTATATCAAACAGAATACCTCTGTATCCTTCTTTATACAGTTCTTCATACGGAAGTTCGTATGCCGAATCTTCCTCCCTGTCGGGGTAAAATCTTTCCAAAAACATTTCTTTCCTCTTCGATCTTTATGTGGTTATAACCTGTCGCGGGGTTCCGAACATGCATCTTTTAAATAATACTACATAAAACCGCATTTTATCAATAAAACATATATATAATAAAACAGATAATTGTGATATATTATTCTACGGAGGTTTTTTTATGCTTTTATATCATTACACGGATTTTAATGCACTTAACGGAATAGTCGGAAATGCGGAGCTCAGGCTCAACAACATTCTGAATATGAACGACACTTCCGAGATGAGGCTTTTCGTAAACGGCCTGAGAGACAACGTGCTGGTAGACTTAAAAACAGCCGGTCTGGATAAACAGTTTTCTCTTGCGAAAGAATTCTTCAAAAAAGAGTTTGCCGAGGAATTTCACTATTCCGCATACGCCGCATGCTTTTCGGAATACCCCGATGATGCTGCTCAGTGGGAAAGATACGCAAAGGGCGGACAGGGCGTGTGCATAGCTTTTCATAAGGATCTGCTTGAGAGGCTTGTCGAGGATGAAAGCTCTGTTTCGCTCAAAAAGGTTTATTATCAGGATTCCGTGGAGGGACATGAACTGATAAAAAGCTTTACTGATGTGATGAGTGATCTCTCCTCTTTTGAGGGTGAGCAGACCGAAATAAGAAAGCTTATGAATGAAGCCTGGATATCATCCGCGGCATTTAAACATCCTTCCTTTACATCCGAGAATGAAGTGCGCCTTATCTACACTCCCTTCTCTGCCGAGGAAGCGGCCGTTAAGCCCAAATACCACATCGCATGGGACCGTATCAAAAAGTACTATCCTCTCGATCTCAACGAACTCTGCGCAAAGCTCGGGATCAGAATATCCAGCCTTGTGGACAGGATTACCATCGGCCCTGCATCTCCCCAGTCACTTCCCATTCTACAGGATTACCTGATCGACAGCGGCCTTAAGATACTTGCCGACAGGGTAAGTCTCTCCAAATGTCCGCTCAGAAAGCCTACGACCTGATGCGTTCAAAACACTGCGGACAAAGGATTCAACCATAAATACAGCAACAAACAACTTTATTTGGATTACAAAAAAGCGGCCCATGCGGACCGCTTTTGTTATGCTCTGATTTAAATTAGTTGGTCTTTACGCCAAGGCCTGTGATGTGGGGGTTAGCACCCTCATACCAGTAAAGGAAACCTTCGCAATCGATAACATCGCCAACATTGAGGCCTTCTACTGCAGCGTAGATATCGGTGTCGTTGCCGCAAAGATAAGACTCAACAGTGAAGGTGTATACATTGCCCATGGAATCCTGAACATCAAAGTAAAGGTCACTGTTCTCATCATGGCTTACGGACTTGTCATACTTGTAATCGACAGCATTTCCTGAAGGTATTGCTACAACGGTGAAACCGTTGAAAGCAACTTTCTGGTTCATGTAGTTGATAAGATCGTCTGTTCCGAGCTTGTCAGTGATATCCTTAGGCTCAGCAATAAAGGTATCTCCGTCATCTACAAACTCATATGTAGCATCGGTGATCTCAACTTCGCCTGACCACTCCGACTTGTAACCGGTAACCTTGATCTTGGTTCCGGGAACGAACTTCTCGGCATCTTCCTCGGTAACAGGAAGCTCATAGAGGAAGTATCCTCCGTCCTGATCCTGGGTATAAACAGTAAGCTTGCCATCCCACCATGACTGATGAGCCTGTACATAAGTAACGATGGTAACTTCGGACTCAAGAGCAGCCTCAGCGTACTCCTGATAAGACATAACGCCGTCATCGGAAGCATCTGCAACTTCCTCTACCACTTCATCGGCAACATCGCTCACAGCCTCTGCCACATCTTCAACCTGATCCTTAACCTCTTCAACGGTGCTCTCAACAACATCGTTTACAGCTTCCTGGATCTTGTCTGCTGCGGGAGCGGTTCCGGTACATCCTGCAAGGCAAAATGCCATAGCAGATGCAAGAACAGCACTTGCAATTCTCTTTTTCATAATAATTTCTCCTCTCTGACTGCCGGGTGCAGTCATAAACCCCGGGAAGCCTTGCCGCGGCTGTTTCAGCGCTGCGCATACTCACCCGATTAAAATAGAACAATTGTATTATAACCTATTTTCCTATAATAGCAATAGCCACAATATATAAAAATATCGTGGCTACTGAGTTTCCTTTTGTTAAATTATTATCTATGTCGGGGATCACATCATCCCTTTATCAGTCGTTGACAACCTTATGCTTATAGGGATATCCGTTGATGATAAAGCGGTTCTTACCGTGGCGGATATGTATATTCTCGTCCTTTGCATAAGTATCTCTCTGACATGCGGTGTTAATATCCACTCCGGTGTCGGAATCCTCGATATAAATGATCGTATCGTAATCAAGGTCGTAGCCGCCGAATGCCAGAGCATGGGATCCGCTGCCGGTAAGCCTTACGGATGCTCTGTCCTGATGATAGATCGTCTCGCCGTGAAGTGCGGCAATAGACGTAATATAATCGCCTCTCATATCACAATATATGCTGGCATCATAGAAGTGTATATCCGCCTGCTCTCCATTAAGGGTACCGTATCCAACCACTTCAGTTCCTTCAATGCTGCATTTAAGGGAAGAATTGGTGGCCGATATCTTGGCTTTATTCTCTACGGATCCGATACCTACGCCCTTTGTAACCGCAAGCTCTATCTCAAATTCGCAGTTACTGATGTGAATGCTCTGATCGCTGTAAAAGCTTCCCACACCAACACCTTCGCCGCAATTGAGTGCCAGATTGTACTTTCCTCTGTTAAGCGCTATCTTTCCGCCCTTGCCCGATCCAATACATACGCCGTTATTGCCCTTAGTCTCTATGGCAATAACTCCGTCCTGCTCAAACACAAGGTCGCCGTTGCCGTGATCAAGATCGTTACCGATGCCGTAGGGGCACACTCCGTCCAGAAATACGTTGAGATTACCTGCACCCTCTATCCTAAGCTTTGAGCTCTCAGGGACAAGTATTCCGCCTTTCTCAAAATGATTGTCTCCCTTAAGGACAAAGGTCACATCGCAGTTTTCTCCGATGGCCACGCAGGGCTTTCCCTGCTCTCCCACAAGATTGATATTCTCAAGAGTTATCCGTCCGGTATAATTGGACTTTATCTCCATATAAGCGTTTACTTTAAGCTTTCTGTATCCGGATATAACGATATCATCAAGATCCGATCCCTCGTTTCCGATCATGATACAGCTGTAACCCAGCTTTTCGATGGAGGAAAGATTGAGACGTCCCATTCCGTCGGGTACATAGATCGGCTGCTTTTTACCGACCTTATACTCTTCCTGATATCTGCGGATCTCTCTCACGATATCATAATCAAGAGAATCTATTATCTCCTCGGAAGGCCTTGCGGTATAGAATCCCTGGATCAGGTCAACGCCCATCCTGATCACCGCACGCATTTCCTTGGCGGTCTCAACGCCTTCTGCAAGAGCATAAATATTATTATCGTGACAGAACTCGATTATCTCGCGCACAAATCTCTGCTTCTTGGGATATTCATCTATATTCTCAAGAAGGCTTCTGTCTATCTTTACATACGAAGGCATGTACTTTAACAGATTAATAACATTGGAATAACCCGTTCCGTAATCATCGAGTGCAAGGCCGATGCCCATGCTGTCGTAACGCTTCTTGATGGCGCGAAGTGCAGCATCCTCTGCCTCTGTCTGCTCCGTGATCTCCACGACCACACGGCCCTTATGCTCTATAAGTGCTGACTCGATATCAACATAATCATCCGATAAAAGCTTGGCTCCGGGTATACTGTTGATGAAAACCAGCCTGTCCTTGAACTCATCGGATCTTTCATCTATGGCGCCGGTAACATTTATAAAAGTGGCTTTCTCCACATCTCCGAGCCTGCCTGTCATCTCAGCATACTTAAGAAGCTTATACGGGCTTATGTCGATACCTTCAAGCGTAGATCTCATAAGCGCTTCGTAAGCGAATATCTCTCCGGTCTCGGCACTGATGATGGGCTGGAAGTGATAGGTAAGAAGATTGCTGTCCAGGATCTTATTAACGGCAGCGAGCTCTTCTTTCTCAACATCCGAAAGAGACTCTGTTCCGGGTACCGCGGTCTTATATTCTTTATTGATGTTCTTTCCCGCACAGACGATTCCGCCCGTTATGATCCTTCTTAAGATACCTGCGGCTTCTTCATCGGTCAGACGCTCTACAGGGGGAAGCACCAGGCTTTCACATCCGTGATTTTTTATTTTTTCGGACAGCTCACTTAAGAGGACATTCTCCTCTTCTGCGGTTTCCTTATCGACAAGAATAGCAAATACTTTACTTTCCATCCCGTTCTCCCAATAACACTTCCCGTTTACCTGGTTGGTTTATTGCCTTCTTACTTCTTTTTCGTGCGTCTTTTCTTTATCTCGACATATAAGAGATATAAAAGGATGAGGGTCCATACGGCTCCCAGCGAAATGATCAGGGCCTTTGCTCCCGAAGGAAGGGGCCCGAGATCTGTCTTTGAAGCATTTGACGGATCAATGGATGCTCCCAGTTGATCGAGCCTGTACAACGCCTCTATATCATCATACAACTTTTTTACGTATTCGTCATCTACTGTCTGACTTCTTCTAACGGATTTTGTAGTATTTTCTATCAGCTGTCCGGCTGCGTCCCTCACAGATGCAGAGCCGTTAAACACAGGCGTGATAAAGGTTTTGTCGATATTATCAAGAAGCATTTGGGTGGCATCTATCTTGATATAGTAATACTTATCGTTATCCTCTCCTCTCCTTGCCAGATAATCCTTATACTCTTCGCTTTGTTGCGCCTTCAGCGTTACGGGCACATATCCTTCCGTCTCGGCATAGGCTATCTGTGTGTCATTTGAGAGAAGGTACTGCGTAAAGAGCCATGATGCAAGCACTTCCTGAGGATCGTCCTTATTAAAGATACATATTGAAGGCCCCTGTGATATCATCTGCGGATTGGAAGGATTCATCTGCGGGATCTTTCTGACCACCACCTCTATATCACTCTCGATATCATCCGCGCATATGTCCGAAAGCGGTGCCTGCGGTCCCATCCAAGTAGCTCCCGCGGTTGAATCTATGGCAAAAATACACTGACCTGCATTCAGGAAATTGGCCGGATAGCTTGATATCTTAAAAGTCGAGAACGATCCCTTCTTTACATGCCCCGCTATATCCAGAAGTATTCCCTTTGTGTCGTCGTTAAAAAGAAGCACCTTTCCGTAATCCGTGGTGTATTCTGCGCCTTTTTGACGGAGCATCTGGATCATCATATTGTCTGTCGACTTGTAGATAAACGGTATCATTACGTTCTGACCGCTTACCTTATAGTTTCCGTCAGCATCCTTTTGTGTGGCTGCATCGGCCACTTCCCAGATAAAGTCCCATGTGATCTCGTCCGGAAGCTCATATCCCAGCTTTTCGACATAGGTCTTGTTGATGTACAGTGCCTCTGTCGAACGCATATATGGAACAGCGTAAAGCGCTCCTCCGATGCGGCATTCATCAAGATATTTTGTTACAACCTCATCACGTGTGGGGGCATCGAATTTAACTTCACTGCCTCCGAGTCCGTACCTCTTATCATCGATCAGTTCGCCAAGGGCAAGTACCTGGTTTGTTCCCGTAAGATATGTAGCTATATGATCGGGATAAGTGATGCACACATTCGGTGTGGTCCCTGTTGAAATGTTGGTAATAACATCATTGTAGATCTTGCCATAATCTGTATAAAATCTGATGTTTACCGTCACGTTCGGATAAATTTTTGAAAAATCATCCGCGGCCTTTTTGTAAATATCTGTCTGAGCTTTGTTGGTATCATTCTTGGCCCAGAAAACTATTTCAATCTTTTTTGATTCGTCAAACTGTTCCGGAAGCTCGAAGGCTGATTTTTCTTTGGACCCGTGGCATCCCGTCATCATCAGCGCGCATGCCAGAAATGCCGCTGCGGCGCAGGCTATCTTTTTTAAAGCGATCATCCCTTTGTACCCCCTCTCGATACTCCGGACATAACCGTCTTTCTGAACACCAGAAACAGCACGATAAGAGGCAGTGAGATAACCACTACGGCTGCCATCATTGCGGGGATATTCTCTCTTCCGAAGCCGTTCTCCCTGATCTCCTGAATGCCGTTGGACACAAGGAAGAAATTGGGATCATCCGTTATCAGCCTGGGCCACACATATGAGTTCCAGCACTCTATGACTTTGAGTATAATTATCGTAACGATGGTGGGCCTTGCTATGGGAACCATCACCTTATAAAGATACTTAAAATCGCTGGTGCCGTCCACCTTGGCAGCATAGTAAAGATTATCCGGTATGGCTTCAAAATTCTCCTTAAGCAGATAGATATAAAACACCGATGCCACCGATGGAAGGATCAGGCCAGGGAAGCTGTTTCTCAGATCAAGATTGGTGATGGTCACGAAATTGGTGATTATAACAAGCTCGTTTGGGATCATCATAAGAGCAAGGAAAAGGATAAAAATTATATTCTTTCCCGTAAACTTAAGCCTTGCAAACGCAAATGCCGCAAGTATTGTTACAATCAGCATCACCGCGGTGGTGATTATGGTAAAGAGCGCCGTGTTTACCAGGTATCTTCCGAGAGATACCGTGGTGAATGCGTCGATGTAATTCTGAAAAGTGGGTGATGTTATATAAAACTTCGGCACAAATTCCGAGTTATATGAACTGTAACTCTTAAAGGATGTAAGTATCATCCAGTAAAAAGGGAAAAGAACAATAAGACCCCATAATGCAAGCAGTATGTAGGTTATTGTCCTTGATATTATTCTTTTTACGATAATGTCTTTTCCGAGATCGTTATAGTCCGTGTTGTTTTCCATATCTTTTGCCCGAATTTCGTTATTGTAACTTACGATTGCGCACAAGCATATTGATAACCGTGATGGTAAGCACTATGGCAAACAGGATGATCGCTGCCGCCGATGCATAGGAAGGATATCCGCCACTGTCACCGTACAGCATATCGTAAACGTAGCCGACTATCGTGTTCATTTCGGCCACATTCAGATCCGTTCCGAAGAGTGCCACCGCATCGCTGTAAGCCTTGAATGCGCCGATGAACCCCGTGATTACCAGATAAAAGATCATGGGTGAGATCATCGGAAGCGTAATGCGGAAGAATATCCTGTGGGGCGGCGTTCCGTCCACACGGGCGGCGCTGTAATAAACGGGATTTACGCTGGCAAGCGAGCTGGTAAGCACCAGCACTTTAAAAGGCATTACTATCCAGACGGTGTAAATACAGAGCACCATCATCTTGGCCCAGTAGGGACCCTCGATAAAGTCGACGGAATTACCTCCGAAGGCCTTTATCAGGAAGTTTATCATACCGTCGGTGTAGGCAGTCTTTTTGAAAAGTATCATAAATACAAGGCCAACAGCCAGTGTATTTGTCACATAGGGAAGAAAGTAAATCGTCTGGAAAAGCTCTTTAAGCTTGGTGATGGTATTTAATCCCAGCGATATGAGAAGTGAAAGTATGGTAGACGTGGGAACGGTTATTGCCACAAGTATCAGCGTGTTCTTAAGTGCCTGCAGAAAATAAGGGTCATGAAGCACATAGGAATAGTTGAACCCG
>JAEEGL013997694.1_pt1 | contig 14061 bp, 11 predicted proteins | sample 9134231 | NCBI WGS metagenome assembly JAEEGL01 (sample SAMN16246548, study PRJNA631951) | gut metagenome | biome: gut microbiome; feature: rumen; material: fiber-attached | host: Bos | place: Iran: Karaj | collected 2018-10
ATGTAAACACCCTTTGTTGCTGTAGTCGTGATGCTACGATCAAAGATACATATCCATGGGATGGTAGCCCAATTACCTTGACCAACGCTGCCGGTTATCAGATAATTCTGCGGATCCACAAGGCCTGTATTGTAAATGGCATTAGGAATCTCTGATCTAACAAAGGTACCAAAAGGACTTCCTGTAAAAGCTCCTTTCTTGGCATCCACATATCCATTTAGAAACTTATCAATTACTTCTCTCAATTTGCCCTTAGCTCCGTTATCCATTGATGAATAGTACAATTTCAGTTTCTGCTCAACTATATCCAAGATCTTATCTATCTCAGCATCGGTAATTACTGCCGCTAATTCGGGAACCATTTTGAAACAGTCTTGGCCATCTTGCTTCTCAATCCTAAAGAACCCTTTATTTTGAATCACATTGAATGGATTTTTTAGGATAACATCGAGTGCGTCCTTTACAGTACTCTCCTCCGGATTTGCTATTGCTTTGCTGACATTTAAATCAGGAACTTTTCCCTGACGGATTCTGTTTATGTAATACTCCCTGAAAAGTGCAGCAATATGCTCTGTTGTAGTGGCTTCTTCTCTTTTTAGGCTCACAAAATAAGACTTGTAGAATACAAGCTTATAAGATCTTTCATAACCACCAAGGCTATTAACAGGGCCGAGGTATTTGTAGAAAGATGAGAGTATATCTGCATTCAAAGATTCATATGCATCCATTTTACTTCCTCTGCTTTTCAGCTAACTTCTGTGCATACGCCTGAAGTCTTTTCTGAGCATCATTAGCATGACCAATCTCAGTGCAAAAACTGTATTAAAGTAACTGCCGCTAATTATTTTTATAATAGTTTTAGTTTGATTTCCCAAAAGGATTAGTTTTCACAAATCCCTTAGTTCTAGTCACATGTAAGACAAAATACAGCCTCATTTAAAGTGAAGATAGAAGACTCCTTTAATCTGCCTAACAACACTATTAAAGTCAACTAGTTGCCATACAGATTTTCTTTAACATTAAATGACTGTCCAATCAAACTATATTTTAAAAATTTGTATAAAATATAATTTTCCTTATCTGTTTCATGGGTAGACAGTATAATTTGCTTATTTGCAAAATCATTACGCATAACTTCTATCAGTGAAGCTATATTTATATCATCCATAGTCTGAACCGGATCATCAATTAAAATAAAGCCCAAATCATCAGATGATTTCTTTATATACTGCTTATTCATAGCAAACAAAAACGCCATTACAAACCCAGAAAGTTGGCCGGAACTAAAAGTATTTAAAATATCATGCTTGGCATCACCATTTGATACAAATCTCATATCATCTTTATCCATATCTATGAAAACACCTAGTCCATTTTGATAATCCTGCAGTATCTTGCCAGTATATATAAGCAACGGAATTCTCAACTTATCTAGCATTATTCTCTTGTATTCATTTAATTTTGTTTCATAAACTTTGCCAAGCGTGTTTAAATTATCTCTCGTCCTTTGCAACTTCTCCCTTTTAACTATTAATTCCTTTATTCTTTCCTTACATTCCAATGATTTAGCATTATTAGATTTAGCAACCAATCCCTTCAAATAATCCATTTTCTTCAATAATCTTTCATTAGGGACAGCGCCAGTTACTCGCGATATTGTTGAGGCAAATTGATTAACCAGGCCATAGAAATCATATTGCTCCAGTAGCTTATCAAATTCAGGATTAGAAATGCTAACTATCATGTTTGACAGTACTCTTTTTATTTCTGTATCCAGCACTTCGTCATTCACATCCCTATTAAAATTAGACCTATCTAAATATCCAACAAGCTTTTCAATATTTTGTAATCTACCCTTATCCGTTATAATTCGTTGATAGTCTGCTTTTTGTGAAATAAGTGGACTTACACTATTATCATCAACACCTTCTATTGCCGGCTTAATAACTGTAGATACTTTTTTAACTTCTTTACCCAATTCTTCTTTTCTTTGCAATATTGTACGAGTTACGTTGCCACCTTGTTCTTTAAGCATAATAGACACCGCCTCAAATCCTGCATTTAGTTCTTCGATGGAGTTAAACTCTGTATTACAATAAGGGCATCTTTTTTTATCATCGCTACCATCAACAAATCTTTCATTTGCCTCTCTAAGAGAAGCTCTTGTGTCTTCAAGCCTTGCTAATATATTTTGGTTACTAGATAAATTCTTTTCGGTATCTAATATTTCTCTTGTAAGGTTGCTAATCAAAGAAAAATCGATTTTTTCTAGCTCTGGCAAAAGTGTCTTAAGCTTAGCTACATCGTTTTCATCATACATAGTTGGCGACGGCTTTTCTTGTATAAAAAACTTTGACGCATTATATATTTGCACCTTTTTATCAATTGCCTGAATCACTCCACTGATAGCATCTTTGTCTACTTTGCCTTCTCTAATATATTGCCTGCACTTTGCATAATCACTCAATATTTCTTTATTACAGAGTTTTTCTATTTCATCATTTCTTCTTTTATTCATAAAATCACTCTGATTCAATGAATAATAATATAATCTTTCAACAAAACTCTGAGCCGCCTTTATATTTTCAATATCAGTATTATCTATTAGCGGATTATCCCAATAAAACAGTTCTTTATCTTCAGCATACAGCTCCAATGAAACATTCTTATTGTTTATGCTCTCTGCATCAGAATTATTAGTAAAGGACTTATACTCATTAACAAAAGTACTTATATCACTTTCAATCAATTTTATTTCATTATTAATCGGCGTAGATGCACTTATCCTAGCTCCAATTAAGCTGTTAACAAATTGTCTTTTTTTATCTATTGTGTCAGTTTTTAGTAAAACATCCATAGCATTTTTTCTGTCATGCACAGATCTTTTTAAAAAATGAACGGACTCTGCCTGCGAAATATAATAGTAGACATTAAAATCTTTTTTTCGATATCTAAGATTCGATACTAATTCTTCGGTCCACTCATTGTAATCTCCCAAAAAGGCATCCAGTTCCTCAGTTGGAATGTATTGCTCTACCATCGCATAAAGAATTGACTTTTCGACATCTATATTATGATTTTCTTTAGCTATTCTCGCTAAGAGAGTAGTATGGCCATGATTCTCATTTTCAAGCGTAAGTACAATATATCCATCTGCACCTATCTCGTTTAATAAAAGGTTTTTCCCTAAATTAGTCCTTTTGCTTTCTATTTCTTGATCAAGCCTGGTAATCTGTTTTGAAAAAATCAATTCAATAGCATCAAAAAAAGTGGTTTTTCCAAAGCCATTTGGTCCTGACAAAATCACGGGATTCTTACTTCCGTCTATCTTAAATTCATAATACCTTGAATTATCAAAACACTTAAAATTTTTTAACCTTAAGCTTATAATTCTACTACTCATTTGTTTATGCCCCCAACAGTCTGTCTAATTCAGAATCTACAAATTCTTCTGTAATCTCGCCTTCGTCAATATTTAAGTATTTTTCTATATCCTCTGTCTCTTCAGATATTAAATCGTCATACTTTTTAAGATTTACATCTAGACTATCGTTGACCATATCCTCCAATGAATACTCTTCAGATGTAGCCGTAAATATATATTGCAAAAATGGTATTTTAGAAAACAAGCGAATCACCAACTCATAAGTACTATGATTTCCACCTCTTAAAAGCTGATAATAATTATCTTCATCATCTGCTAAATCTGTTAACACTTCTTCAATTGTTTTTTCTTCATAATCACTAATTATCTGTTTTAATCCAATTAATTGATTATCACTGTATGGTAGTATATATCTTTTAAAATATACTGATGATTCTTCAATGGAATATATCAAATTTCTATATCTATCCAATATATTCATATCTGAAAACTTCATTACATAAATAGCCGATGTGTTTTTATCAATTTGTGCCACCTCATCAATATTCGAAAACGTCTTTGCTATACTCTTCTTTAACGACTCTTCTTGATTATCAAAATTCATATAGCGTTTTTCCAAATTATTTAGCACCTCTTTAACTTTATTTTCATCATTTTCAAAAGTAGAACAATCAATATAATTAACAATAAAGAAAGAAACCAAGTTTTTATCAGTATTTACGTAAAATTCAATATCTCTATCAACTTCCCATTGTTTTAAAAAGCCGTGTTCTTTAAACAATTTCTCCAATACTTCTTGCATTTATTTTAATTCTCCTATTGCTGTATTTTTATCAATCAATCGAATCACCTTAGGTCGATTAGATTCTTTTTTAATTTCGTCAATACTCCTGGATGAAACATCATTGTTTCGTAATTCCTCTAATTCTTTTTCGCCTAAGACATTAATCCTATCCTCATTAAATATTAATGACTGATTATCTAATCTATCGGTGATAAGTACGTCTGTCTCATATAACAATGTTTTATCAACATCATTGCTTATAAACCACTGAAGTTTTTTCTGAATCTCAAATTGATCTCTACTTTCGTCAAGCGATAATCTATATACTTCTAAATCATTACTAATTGCCTGGAATACCACCTTATCATTCAGTTTCATTTTTGAAATTTCTTTTAATACATCGCAGAGTAAATACGATACTAAAGAGTCGGAAGGTAAGTTATTATTCTTTCCTATTTGAGGCTCAAACATTATTAGATTATGAATAGCAACCTTTTTTGTCTCATTCTCTTTAGTAAGAAGTTTTTTAATTTGTATATTTAAATTACAAATCTCTTTTTCCGCGCAATCCTTGCAACTTTTTTCAGTACACCTCGTTCCGGTTTTCTTAGGATAATCACCATAAGCATCCACAACAGCCCTCAAGACCTGAAAGTATTGATATTCTTTTTTATTGAGTTCATCAGCATAATTAACCGTAATAGTATTAAGAATTTCTTCAAAACTCATCAGGCATTTATCTAAATACAAAGCACTTGCAAGATGATCCGTTATCTTATCCTTCATATTAATAAAAAGGCTATCGTAAACAAATCTAGAATAGTCCTCATTTACAAAAGTTCCATATTCTGGTTTTATTTGACACAGAATATCTTTTATAATTCCTATAGCTTCTTTCCTTATTTCGCTATTTGTATCAAAGCATTCCGGATATACTTTCAAATATTCACTATCTGGATCACTAATATCTTCGTTGGCAACTACAGCCTTTATCTCATCTAAATAATTTGAAAGAACTGCTACTATATCAGCCACTGTGCTCTTTACCTGATCAATATCATAGTCAGAAGAATACATCGTATTTACAGCATATTTTATTAAACTATAGGCACTCCCCTTCTCTTTCGCATGTGATATTTCTTCAAAAACAATATATTTTGTGTAATCCTTAGCATCCTTCAAATCTTTTTTTAAAACGACTTCACGATTAAGCTCTTTAAGAATTGATTCACCATGCTTAATTGCCTTCAAGCAAAAATCTTTCGGAATCTTTTCAGATGAATTAATATGAAAAAAGCCATCAGCCTTATCATTTTCTAATAATTCAATTATAAACGTGAATTTATCCTTATTTTTCAGATTAACAGCACCCGCTTTAACCTGATGCAAAGAAATATACTTACTATCTTTTAATAGGGAAAAATCTTCCTCACCCTCAATTTGCAATTCATAGCCTGTTAACGATTCTGAGCTACTAATCAGCTCGTAAATTTTCTTCAAAGTGACATATAATGCTATATGCCCCTGATAATCATATGATTCCCAAGGAATTAATGCCGAAATAGGTTGTATTATCTTCATATGATTTCTTCATTCAATGACTGAATGATTCTCCCTCCCATTCTTTCTCTACTCCTACTCTTACTACTTCTCTGATCAATCGTACTTATTCTGAGCCTTTATAGCTTTCAATAACCCTATCAACTTCCTGATTGCTTACAAACGCTGCCTGCGCATGCGTAGAGACAGCAGACTCTGCAGATGAATACAACATATCTCCATCACCAAGAAGGCGCTCGGCTCCTGTTCTATCAAGAATGGTTTTGGATTCTCTCCAATCCACCACCGTAAACGATGCTCTGCACGGAATATTAGCCTTTATCTCCGGAGTAATGATCTTAGCACTGGGCCCCTGCGTAGCCATAACCAGATGAATACCGGATGCTCTGGCAAGACGTGATATGCGCTTTACCATATCCTCCAGCTCATGCCTCCTGTACCATCATCTCAGAATTATTTTTAATGTCTTCCACAACGCTCATGATTTCTTTAGCTGTGCCAAGGTCATCCTTGAACAATACTGTAATGCTGCCAAGTGACCTGAAAGGCTCCTCCATAAGAACTGCGTTGTTTTCAATATTTCCGTTTGCAACAATATAATCAATGATAAGATTTACAAACCTGATCTGATTCACATTAAGATGCTCATCAGATGTGAATTTGCTGAATGCCTCATTTACTGCTGCTCTGTCTACACCAACAATCTTACGGACAAGTCTTCCTATAGGAGTATCGCCGTATTCCTTGACATAATCTTCCTTTGATCCAAGTTCTGTCCAAAGGATCCTTTCAAGTTCCTTCATATCTGTTTCATTAAGTTTCTTGTTATTGCGAAGCTTATAAACAGACAGATGATCTTCATGCTCCTTAAGATAGAATTCAACCTTTTTCTTGTAATTCTTAAGGTCATTGCTGGTATAGATTGGATCGCCCTCAGCGGCATCGCTCATTTCATCAGTAAAGTTCGTATAGTAGATCTTGCGCTTTATCTTATCTATGTACTGCAAAAGTCCACGCATAGCCTCACGAACCTGATCAAGCTCTATAATGGTAGCATTATCCCAGAAGTCCTGTGTCTGAACCTTCTCGATAGTCTCCTTCTGTGCAGCTACCTGGGGAATAGAATACTTGCCCTGAAGTATTTCTGCAGCTGAAACCACTATATCAATAGGAGCCTGAACATTTTTGCTCTGTAGGATTCCAAGGTCAATACTGTAAATCAAATAGTCAAATCGTCTTGCCAACTCATTATCTTTTTTAGGCTTAACAAGTGGTGCTATATGTTCTTTGATATCTGATATTTCAACAGTTTCAAGGTTATTCCATGTGAGAAGGTTCCTGTATGCTTCAACATAACGGAGGTGTCTCTTTACAAGGAAACTGTCATCATTAAGCTCTATAACGGCGCTATGACAATCATCTACCAGCTCTTTTCTGTAATTTACGTATTTCTCATCACTTGTGAAAGTTGCAGCCTGAAGCTCTCTGCATATCATAGCTTTTGTGGTATATGTTTTCTCAGCCAGGCTTGCCTGCAATCCACTCTCTGAACCGTTCTTGTTAACCCTGAAGAACTCGAAATTATTGCAAAAATCAAATATAAGGAACTTCTCCTTATCTACACCTTCTCCAAGAAGGTCAGCACATAGTCTCGTACCACGCCCAATCATCTGCCAGAACTTGGCATAACTACGCACTTTCTTAAAGAACACCAGATTCAATATCTCAGGGATATCAATTCCGGTATCCAGCATATCAACAGATACCGCTATCTGCGGCATTTTATCCTTAGTGCTGAAATCATCAATCAGCGTATCAACATACTTGATGCTGTAATCAATCTGTTTAATGAAGTCTCCGCCATACTCAGGGAACAACTTCACAAACCGTTCAACAATGGCTTGGGCATGCAATGAATTCTTGGCAAATATTATGGTCTTTCCAAGCTTGTCCCCACCTTCAATCTTTAGTCCTTTCTCAACAAGCTCCTTAAGTACTTTATCAATAGTATCAGCATTAAAAAGCCATGTGTTTATAGCTTCACTGGAGATGTCATCAGAAACCATCTCATCATCTTCAAAGGTTTCCTCATACTCTTCCTTTTCTTCCTCAGAAAGATCATCGTAATGTATTCCACTCTCCATAATCTTGGACTTATATTCCAAAGTAGAGTAATTAACCAGATAGCCCTCTTCTACTGCCTTATCAAGTTCATATGCGAAAGTGGGCACTCCTCGTTCAAGGTCAAAAATACCATAGGTATTCTTATCAATGTCATTCTTAGGTGTAGCTGTCATACCCAGAAGCATTGCAGCAAAGTACTCAAATATCTCCTGATACTTCTTATAAATAGATCTGTGAACCTCATCACAAATAATCAAATCAAAATGCCCCGGTCCAAAGAGTCTTTCTCCAAACTTGTTTTTCTTCTCGTCTATCGCATTCATCATAGTAGGATAGGTCGAAAAAATCATACGACAACTCTCAGGATCATCCTTATTATCAAGAAGATTACAACATGATAAATCCGGGAGCAGATTTGTATAATTATTTTTTGCCTGCTTCACCAGCGCGGTTCTGTCTGCAAGGAAAAGAATATTTTTAACATAGTTGTGTCTGCGAAGCACGTCTACAATACTGATACTCACTCTTGTTTTGCCTGAACCGGTAGCCTGGACAATAAGCATCTTGCGATGATTTCCCATTATTGCTTCACATACTGCTGTAACAGCTTCTTTCTGATACGGACGGTTTGTAATATCATCACTTATATCAATTTTATCCAGCGGAATACGCTGTTTTCTTCTATCTATCTCAAGCTGCAGCTCTTCCTGTGTGAAAAAACCTGATACTTCTCTCTTAGGATAATTAACATAGTCATTGGTATAGTAGATTTCGAAGCCATTCGTGGTAAATATAAGCGGTCTCTGACTGTACCTATTCTGTAAGCAATCTGCATAAAGTTTAGCCTGCTGGCTTCCGACAATGGGATCCACAGAGGCCTTCTTTGCTTCTACAACTGCAAGCGGAAGACTATCTTTGCCCCAAAGCACATAGTCAACAAAGCCTGTTCCAGTAGGATTTGGCATACCGGTAACAGGTTCTTCTACTGTGCAATTAGCTCCTATTGACCATCCTGCTTCTTTTAACTCAAGGTCTATAAAACGCTTTCTGGTCTCTGCTTCGCTAATCTTATCTATTTGGAAATCACGCTGCTTAGTGTGCTGCTTTCTTTCCTCTGCCATCTGACGGCGAAGTTCTTCATTTTCCTTAAGGACATCCTCAAGCTTTTTGTCCTTACTGCTGAGATTCTCGTATAATTCCTTAAGTTCATCGGCCTTTACACGCTTCTCATCACCGGATGAAAGCAGGGATTCATCAAATTTCTTATCTTCATAATCTGCAGAATATGAATAGTCAATCCAATCACAAAACTCATATAGATCACGAAGCGCAATAATGGCATCATCACGCTTAATAGCGCTATTTGTGTGGACAGCAACGTTACCAAGCCTGATTGTATATTTGAGCATAGGAAACAAACTGGGCTCAATAATACTCCTGAAGGAATACTCATGAATCAGACTCGATACATTATCCTGATATGGAAGCTTTAAGTCAGAATCGTATGTAAATACAAACCTAACCGCAAGCTCCAGGGCTCTCCTTGTGAGGATTGCGCATGTAGCCGGTGATATGGCTATACTTTTTTCTGCTTCCACCGCCTGAGCGGCAAAATCAGAATACTCTTTTTTACTTAAAAGGTAATCAAAATTCGTTTCCATATATGACTCCTTTGTATTCCTCTACGCTACAACTTTTGATTTGTCGACTTGTTCAGCAAACATAGAAAACTCTTCCTGTAAATGGATATCCACTACCGGAAGCGGTAATTCACTTATAAATCCTTTTGATGCCATAGCAAATCCACCATCTCCTATATTCAAGAACTTCTGATAAAGCCCTTGGGTATAGTAGAATATAAACTCTGGTAAATATCCGTTTTCTCTAATCTTTCTTATGCCTAATACGTTCTGATTTGTTGTTGTCTCAAACTTAAGCAACGCGGTCTTTCCTATAGTCGCTCCTACCAGTGCTACTAAAACAGTATCAACAGGGAACATACGCGCAGAAGAGTGCGCCATTCCCTCTTCAGTAATATAGTTGCCATCGTTTTCATAAATATATGCATTCTGACACATATTTGAACCTATCCAAGAAATAGTTCCACCATTCCAGTATTCAGGCTTCGCTTTTGATGGAGTTCCTCCTGCATTTAGTTCAAATAACTCGCCATATTTTCTGAGTTCAAAGCCCTTATTATTTATCATAGGATCACCAAAGAGCTCGACAAATCGGGCTTTGATAAGATTGTCTAACTCCTTTATCTCTGTTTGCCTTTTTTCTATAATAGATGATAGCTGATTTAGAACTTTCGCAATTTCACACTGCTTACTCATATCCGGAAGACTTAATTCTCGTTCTTCCATCTCGGCTTTAGTGGTATGTATCATAATTCCACCATGCCCTTCAGCTTTTATACGCTCACTGAGATAAAAAAGATAATAATACAAATATTCTTTATTAATTGTATCTTCTAAAACCATTTTCCATATATGGTAATGGTAAATAACCTTTCCACCATTCCATATTTTAGGTCCAAACGACGCTGACCAAGCAAATAATAAATCACCGCTGTCACAATATTTACCTTCTTCTAATTCAAGATCAGAATAATAATAATCCTTATCTGAAAAGAAATTACCCACCCTCAATACAGGATATTTCCCAGAATCCAATAATTCTTCCTGTTTATATGCACGCCCATTTACAAGGGTACACACTTCTTTTAGTTTCACTTTTTGCATTATGCATCCTCCATCTCTGACAATTTTGCAAACTGCTTTTTCCATGCCCTTGAGGGCTTTTTGCATATTTTGTCATCAGATGTAAATGCACAGATACCAGGCAGAGAATTATTTGCACATATATCAGGATTGTTTGCTCTACATCCATATGTCTGTATAGGTGAATCATCCTTATTCAGAGGATAATCAAAAGGTATTCTTAACTGATTTCTGTCCATCTATCATCCCTACAAATCTCAATTTATTTTACGTTTAACAGTTTCTTGAGCTCAGCAAATTCAGTTTGAATCTCAGTCTCAATTGCTTCAATCTTGCCCATGATCACATCTGTTGGTTCATACTCAACTTTCTCATATACAACTTCCTTATACTTGTTGATTGAAAGATCGTAGTCATTTGCCACAATATCTTCTACTGGTACAAAGAAGCTCTGCTCTGTTCTCTTTCTGTCCGCCTCAGCTTCGAGATTATTGTATCTACTGATAATATCAGGGATATCATTCTCAGATACTTCCTGTCTCTTATCGTCAAGGCTATAGCCATCGGCTTTCATATCATAGAACCAAACCTTATCTGTTCCACCACTGCCAGTCTTTGTAAATACCAGTATCGCTGTAGACACTCCGGCATAGGGCTTGAACACTCCACTTGGCATAGAAATAACCGCGTCAAGCTTGTTATTATCTATAATTTCTTTTCTGATCTGCTTATGTGCATTACTGGAACCAAAGAGCACTCCATCAGGTACAATAACTGCAGCACGGCCACCCTTTTTAAGGATTCTTAAGAATAATGCCAAGAAAAGAAGCTCTGTTTTCTTGGTTTTTGTTACTTTCAAAAGGTCAGCTGATACAGCTTCATAGTCAAGGCTTCCCTTAAAAGGAGGATTTGCAAGTACCAGAGAATATTTCTCTACATCTGTATTCTGCTCTGACAAACTATCCCTATATGAAATATTGGGGTTATCAACTCCATGAAGGAGCATGTTCATGGCACCAATACGGAGCATCGTCCTGTCCATATCGTTTCCAAAGAACATATCATTGTTGAAGTGATTTCTCTTTTTCTCGTCAAGGAACATATCAGCATGATTTTTACGAAGATAATTCTGAGCGGCTATAAGGAAACCAGCTGAACCCATCGCAGGATCGATAATGATATCATCCGGCTGTGGTTTGGTAAGCTCAACCATCATTTCAATGATATGTCTTGGTGTTCTGAACTGACCATTTGTACCGGCAGTCGCAACCTTTGACAGCAAATACTCGTACAAATCTCCCTTGGTATCTTCATTGCCAAGCTCAAGCTGATCAATACCGTCAACTATCTTAGTCAGCATAGCCGCTGTAGGTATCTTAAAGATAGCATCTCCCATATACCTGGAATATGCTGAGTCGCCATCCTGATGAAGATTCTTGATAAATGGGAACACTCCATTAAGAACAAGATCATACATCTCATCTGCAGATCCAAGATTTTTAAACTTGCTCCATCTATATTTCTGGCAGTCACCTGGAAACATAGGCTCATAAGGAACGCCAAGGAAATTAGCTTCATTTTCCTTTGTAGTTTCTACATCATCAAGTTGCTTGATGAAAAGCAGATAAGTAAACTGCTCTATTACATCAAGTGGATTCGTAATACCACCAGTCCAAAACGTTTCCCAGATCTTATCAATCTTGTTTTTTAATTCGCCTGTAATCATGCTATATTCATACCTCTTTCTTTACTAATTCCATCATGTCGCTAATGTCACAATCAAGATAATTAGCGATCTTAATAATAATCCCCATTGATACCTCTTCATCCTTAGTCATCTTTGTCATGGTATTGGGGGACATCTTTACTGCTTTTCGAAGATCAGCCTTAGTAATTTTCTTATCAATAAGTAGCTTCCACAATTTGTTGTAACTAATTTTCCTGTTTTCCATGCGCAATTCTCCATAGTAAATAGCCGCAGTGAACCGACTATAATTATAACATTCTCGCGCAGGTCTTTGGTAGCATTTCCCAAAAACTTGTGAAATTTTAACATTATTTTAAAAATTTACGCGTAAAGTGAAAGCTTATAGCTTAAAGATCATCCAGCTCATCTTCAAACTCCAGCCATCCAAGCAGCCTGTCTTCTTCTCTTTCCCTTTGTAACTCATCCTGACGGCGTTCAAATTCTCTGCGCTCTTTTTTGCTCATATTGCTTGTAAGATCCTTGTACTGCTTATCTGTTAATCTGACATCCTTATCTTTCTTTCCAAAAAACATAACGCTACCTCTCTTTCAATCCAGGTTTCCGTCTCTCTTGCAGATTTCATAGAACTCGCAAGTGACACAGAAGTGTTTACAGAATCTGTTGTTCCTATGAATACATTTCCTAAGCCAATACAGAAATCTCTCCATACTATGTTCTCCTCAACAGCAACCTTCTCTTCACATTGTGACTAAAGTGTAAACCTCTATCAGTCCCATAAAAATGACAGCTTTATAAGTCAGTAAGAAGTCAGTAAGAAGTCAGTAAGTCAGTAAGTCAGTAAGTCAGTATCTATGAGTCTTCACAGAGAATTCATCCGCAAAGTAACAGCATTTACCATTATATAAATAACAAAAAGCAAAAAGGAACCAGCAGTTCCTTCTCCACAACATTAGTCTTTGTATATAATTAAACCAGGCGCTGACGAAAGGGAATTAAATATGAACAATAAATATGATTTTGACCTCATCTCATTTGGAATGAGACTTAAAGAAATCAGGAAATTCAATCACATAACACAAGAAGAAGCTGCTGACTCCCTGAACGTTTCAGTAAAAACTGTTCAAAACTGGGAAAACGGAATAAAGGCCCCTTCAGTTGACAACCTAATGTATCTAGCAGATCTTTATGGAATGCGTATAGGTGAAATACTACAAGATGAAGATTACCGCATATTCAATAAAAGATATAAAAGTAGGATACGCACAATAGAGACCTTTGAAATTCCTGGCAAAATTGAAACCTTTGCAGAAATAACCGAAGATAATTATTATGATAATTACCAGATATGGATATTTGATTCATTTGCCAATCACAAGCGCATGCACGCATCAATGCAAAGATTAGTCACATATGATGAAGTCAAAGAATACATCATAGCCAATGCAGACATGATAACCTCTGAATATAGAGAATGGTTGCTATCAGTCTTATCTGATTCAGATGAAAACGACCGACACATTAAAAGAGCTATTGAGGAAAAGTCAAAATGCGAATCCTCTGGAATGTATGCTCCGGGATGTGTATTTATTGATGGCACCATATATTACAACGGTGGCGATTTTTACTCTAAAGAACAAGATGAATAATCAGTACAGTTGCCTCATAGTTACCGTTCATCTTTTCCGCTGTGCGGTGCTCGACCTCAAAGTCTGTTCCGGTCCTGGCCTCAAGTGTTTCCTTAATATCTCTGGCAAGGTTTTCTCTAAATGTCTCAAAA
>JAEEGL014048578.1_pt1 | contig 14061 bp, 13 predicted proteins | sample 9134231 | NCBI WGS metagenome assembly JAEEGL01 (sample SAMN16246548, study PRJNA631951) | gut metagenome | biome: gut microbiome; feature: rumen; material: fiber-attached | host: Bos | place: Iran: Karaj | collected 2018-10
ATGTAGGCAAGGTACGCCTTTCTCTGATCCGCCCCGATCAGTTTCTCAAGAGCCTTGCCGCCCGCCTTCACAGCTTCCTCCGGCAGCCCCGCCGCGCAGAGAGCCTTGGCGGTGCGTTCCACTTCGTCCCCCGCGTCGGCAAGCTGGAGGTCGAGGAACTCCTCCGCAGCCCCCACCGCGCTTTCCCACGATTCTTCCCAGAACTGCCCGTTGTAGCGCAGATAGTCCGTCGCTGGGGTGAACCGGAGCTCGTTGCCGTATTCCTTCACCAGCACTTTCGATTGACCGATGTCGGAGTAATCCTCCGGTTTCAGACTGCCGCCAAAGTCATTGTTATATTCCTCCGGGGAAATGTAGCCCTTCTCTCCCTGTACCTTCTTACAGAACTTGCACGCGCTCCTCCAGATTTTGGAAAGCTCCGAGTCCGAAAGCGGCGGGTCGCATTTTTCGGCGCGTTCCAGGAAAAGCCCGTGCGCCCTGTCCGTTTCGCCGTATTTCTTGAGCACCCGCCCCGCGAAATGGGACAGCGTGCTGTTCCGGCTCCCCTCGCGAATCAAACCATATGGTATGTCGATTGTACTTTCGGGTTTTTCAGTGACACCGTCCAATATTTCATCAATCATCATGAAGCCTTCGTGCCAGAAGACCTCGTCCGCGCTCACATCGGAGCCGTACATGAAGCGGCTGGCGTCAAGGGCGTTGCTGTCAAAGAACGGATATCTTCCGAAGAGCTTCTTCTTCAGTTCTGCGATTCTTTCCGCGTTCACGCAGCGGGCGATAGGCGCATGGAAATGAAACCTCGGCCTCGCGCTTTTGCCTCCTTTCGGCTTCATATTGTGTCGGCTGGGCGTAGTGGCGAAATCAACGTCCCGCAGTTCCTCGTCCGCCGCCAGCTTCTCCGGCGTAATCCATTCTCCCGGATCGTCTGTGTAGTCATTGTCAACATCCATCTCCAGTACTGCGGCTTCCTCGAAATTATCCTTGCTGCGGTAATTGTCTTTGTATTTGGCGGCAACGTGGTCGTATCTGACCGCCGACGCAAGCTCCGCCGCACTTGACGCCTCGACCCTGTGCGGATAGACGCAGTTTGACGCGTCCCCCGCGCTTTTTGATGTGTAAATAACGAGCCTCATTCATATGCCCCCATTCTTTGTTTCCACGCAGTCTTCCGTAAAATAGCGGATCGGCATTCCGCGCCGCTCCGCCCGGCGGATTTCCTCCGCCATGCCTTCCGTGATCCTCGACCCGAACACCCAGAGCTCTACGCACTTGGTGAGAAACACCAGTCCCATGCGTGTAGCCTCATCCCTCTCCGTCTCCTCAGACATGAATCTCGGCAGGAAGAGATGCGGCGCAAAAGGTATGGCTCCGTTTTCGAATGCGAATCTGCAATAGCGGATGGCGTTCTCTGTGTTGCGCTCGATATCCCCGGCATAAGGCGATGCGACGTACACCACCGGCCTCCAGGCGCGTCTTTCGATGTTCGCGATGGCGATGTGCGGCACTGGGTCGCGGTAACCCTCGTCGTTGTACTTGCTGTCTTCCACGGTTTCGTCCTCCTTTCGTTAGAATGCGGGCAGCTGAATCCTGTCCCACCTTCTAAAAGAGAAAAGCGCCACGATTTGACGAAGAAAAACAAAAAAAATTTCAGCCAGCGGCAGTAAGTCCGCTGGCTTTTTTGATCCTTTCCTTTTAATAACCGGCACATCCGAAAAAAATTTGTCCGGCTTCGTCAAACCGCCCCGCTTTTCTCTTTTGGATAGTGGAGAGGAAGACGGCAGTAAAAATTTTTTCGAGGAAATTCAATAATTCTTCGTCAAAACATCCGGCTTTTCTCTTTTGGTAAGTGGGAGGACAGGAAAGCCTCTGAGAAAGGAGGACGTTACATGGACGAAAACACTATCAAGACACCTACGGAACCTGTGAGCGATGCGGAGCTTGCCGACACGCTCATTGCCGTGAGCGTGGTGTCGAAGCGGCTGGCCGAGAGGTTGAGAACACAAAAAGAGCCTTCCGCTGATCCGCAAACGGAAGGCAACTCGAATGGAGGATGACAAACATGGACAAAGTACAGGAATTGGTAAGCTCGCTGGACGATATGGCGGCTTGCAGCGAACGGCTGATGAAGGCGCTGCTTGGCGTCCGCGACATCATCAAGGGAAACAGGAAAAAAGCGGAGAGCAAACAAGCCGCCGCAAAGGCAACAGAGCCAGAAAAGGCCGAGACCAAACCAGAGAAACCCGCTGAAAAGACTTACACGTTCATCGAAGTAAGGCAGGCATGCTCGGCTAAGGCGCACGAAGGCTACACAGAGCAGATCAGAGCACTGATCACAAAGTATGGAGCTGACAGGCTCTCCGCTGTGAAGGAAGAGGACTACGCGGCTATCATGGCTGACCTGGAGGCGCTGTCATGAGTGAGCATTCGCTGTTCTCCCCGTCCGCCAGCCACAGGACGCTGAACTGCCCGCCGAGCCTCATGCTCTGCGCGAACCAGCCCGAAGGGGCAAGCGCTTACGCCGAGGAAGGGACATGCGCCCACGAACTCTGCGCGTATCTCGTGGAAAAGTCTCTGGGCCGTCATGTGAGGGACCCGACCGGGAACCTGTCATACTATGACGCCGAGATGCAGGGGTGTGCCGAGGGCTACACCACCTACGTCATGGAATCATATGATCAGGCCAAGATATCATGCCCGGATGCAAGGGTCTTTGTCGAGCAGCGGGTCGATATCTCCCGCTGGGTTCCCGGCTGCGGCGGCACCGCGGACTGCATCATTGTCGCGGACGGTACGCTCACGGTCATCGATTACAAGCACGGCGTCGGCGTCCCCGTCAGCGCGAAGTCCGACGAATTCGGCGGCAACCCGCAGCTCATGTGCTATTGCCTTGGCGCACTCGAGATGTTTGATGGTATCTACAATATCGACACCGTCAAGATGGCCATCTACCAGCCCCGACGCGAGAACGTCAGCGAACACACCATGAGCAAGAACGATCTCTTGCGATGGGCGGATGAAGTCCTCTTCCCCACAGCGAAGCTGGCCCTTGAAGGGAAAGGCGCGTTCAAGGCGGGTGATCACTGCAGGTTCTGCAGGGTCAAGGCTACATGTCGGGAACGAGCCGAGCAGAATATGGCAACCACCAAGTATGACTTCCAGCCGCCCGCCGAACTGTCGGATGAGGAAATCGACGAGATTCTTCTCATGACCGACCATCTGACGGAATGGGCAGGCGATGTCAAGGAATATGCACTGACACAGGCTTTGCAGGGAAAGGATTTCGAGCATTTCAAGGTTGTCGAGGGGCGGAGCGTCAGGAAGTACACGTCCGAAACAGACGTAGCGGGAGCCGTTATAGCCGCTGGGTACGACCCTTATGAGAAAAAACTCCTCGGCATCACCGCGATGACGAACCTTCTCGGGAAGAAGAAGTTCCAGGAGATTCTCGGTGATCTCACCTTCAAGCCGCAGGGCAAGCCTACACTCGTCTTGAAGTCGGACAAGCGTCCGGCATGGAAAAATACCGCAAAAGAAGATTTCAATATGTAAAGGAGCGATTTATCATGTCAAAATTCGTAAATCCAACCAAGGTCGTCACGGGGCTCTGCACGTTCAGTTACTTGAACTGCTGGGAGCCGAAGGCCATCGAGGGCGGCAAGCCCAAGTTCTCGGTGTCGCTGGTCATCCCCAAGAGCGATACCAAGACCGTGGAGAAGATCAACGCCGCGATTGAGGCCGCATACGAGGAAGGAAAAGGGAAGCTCAAGGGCAACGGCAAGTCCGTCCCCGCCCTCTCGGCTCTCCGCACGCCGCTTCGCGACGGAGATACCGACCGTCCCGATGACGAAGTCTACAAAGGCTGCTGGTTCATCAACGCCAACTCGGACACCGCCCCCGGCATCGTAGACGCCGAGTGCCAGCCCATCCTGACGCGGTCAGAGATGTACAGCGGCGTCAAGGGGCGCGCCAGTATTAATATGTACGCCTACAATGTGAACGGCAATCGCGGCATCGCGTGCGGTCTGAACAATCTCCAGAAGCTCTCCGACGGTACGCCGTTGGGCGGCAAGTCCCGCGCTGAGGATGACTTCGCTACGGACGATGATGATGATTTCCTGAACTAATAAAAACGGGACAGCGGGAGTTTCAAAGGCTCCCGCCGCCCCGGAAAGGTGGCAAACAACATGAATGAGATGGACTTATATGAGGTGGCAAAGCGAATTGTCGTATTCGCCGCCTTCGGCATCATACTGGCGCTGGGCGTTTCCGAGCTGTCCAAGTTTCTATGCTTTCTTCATGATGTAGCGAAGGATCGTCTCCTTCCGCGCATAAAGAGACTCATATCCCGTTGATAGAGGGGCGGCGGCAAAACGCCGCCCTATTCTGTTATCCGAAAGGAGCGTACCATGAACACAACTATCAAAACAATATCCATAGATATCGAAACATATAGCAGCGTCGACCTTGTGAAATGCGGCGTCTACAAATACGCCGAAAGCCCGGACTTCACAATACTCCTCTTCGGGTACTCTATCAATGAGGGGGAGGTCTGTGTAGTGGACGTCGCCAGCGGAGAGGAAATCCCGGAAGAGATACTCGCTGCTCTGACGGATGATTCCATAGAAAAGTGGGCGTACAACGCGCAATTCGAGCGCGTCTGCCTGTCGAACTGGCTGAAACGTCATCACCCAGAGTATTTCTGCAGCTATAGCATTCCCGAGGATACGGTCGGGGACTACATCTCCCCATACTCTTGGAAATGCTCACGGGTATGGGGCGCATACATGGGGTTGCCGTTGTCGCTGAAAGGCGTCGGGGCGGTTCTTAAACTCGACGAGCAGAAGATGGACGAAGGCGCTGCGCTTATACGCTATTTCTGCAAGCCCTGCCGCCCGACAAAGGCAAACGGTGGACGGGCGCGCAATCTCCCCCGCCACGCACCTGATAAGTGGGCTATATTCAAGGAATATAATAAACGCGATGTCGAGGTGGAGCTTGCCATCAAGGCGCGACTGGCAAAGTTTCCCGTGCCGGACTTCGTCTGGGACGAGTACCATCTTGATCAGGAAATCAACGACCGGGGCATTCTTGTCGATATGACGCTGGTGAAAGAGGCTATTGCCATCGACACAAAAACAAAAGAAGCCCTGCTCTCCCGGATGAAGGAGATCACAGGGCTTGATAATCCAAATAGTGTAGCGCAGATCAAGTCTTGGCTGGCCAAGAGAGGCATCGAGACAGAGTCACTGGATAAGAAGGCAGTAATAGAGTTATTACCGGGCGCAGACGCTGATGTTGCGGACGCCCTCTCCTGCCGCCAGCAGCTCGCCAAGTCCTCCGTCAGCAAATACGCTGCCATGCAGAACGCCGTCTGCGCTGATGGGCGTGCGCGTGGGATGTTCGCATTCTATGGCGCAAACCGCACAGGGCGATGGGCAGGACGCATCATTCAACTCCAGAATCTCCCACAGAACCATATGGATGATCTCCCGGAAGCCAGGAACCTTGTCCGTGACGGTAACTACACGGCTCTTGAAATGCTCTACGACAACATCCCCAACGTATTGTCAGAACTTATCCGCACCGCGTTCATCCCAAAGCCCGGATTCAAATACATTGTTGCCGACTTTAGCGCCATCGAGGCACGTGTCCTGAGTTTCCTCGCCGGAGAAACATGGCGGCTACAGGTGTTCAAGGAAGGGAAAGACATCTACTGTGCGTCAGCGTCGCAGATGTTTGGCGTCCCCGTTGAAAAGCACGGTATCAACGGCCACCTCCGTCAGAAGGGCAAAATTGCGGAACTCGCGCTTGGCTACGGCGGCTCCGTTGGAGCGCTTAAGGCAATGGGCGCACTGGAAATGGGGCTGACAGAGGATGAATTGCAGCCGCTGGTCAATGCATGGCGCGAGGCGAACCCGAACATCACCCGCTTTTGGTGGGATGTGGATGCCGACGTCAAAAAGGCAGTAAAGGAAAGAACGTCAGTCGACTCCCATGGTTTTCGTTTCCAATGGCAAAGCGGCATTCTGTTCATCGGCCTTCCTTCCGGGCGGCGGCTCTCCTATGTGAAGCCCCGGATCGGCGAGAACCAGTTTGGCTCGGAGTCCGTAACTTATGAGGGGATGAACCTCGGAAAATGGACAAGGATCGAAAGCTACGGCCCCAAATTCACGGAAAACATCGTCCAAGCCGTATCGCGGGACATTCTCGCCTACGCAATGAAAACGCTCCGTCACTGCTTCATCGTGGGGAGCGTTCATGACGAGCTAATTATTGAGTGTAGCCAAAGAGTATCTCTTCAAGTAGTGTGTGAGCAAATGGGACGGGCACCACAGTGGATTCATGGGCTGGAATTGCGCGCTGATGGGTACAAGTGTGATTGCTACAAAAAAGAATAGCTATTCACTACGCTGAGATAAACTTCACCACCTCCGACTACGCCACTATATAATTATTACCTAACAAAATAATGGCTGGCCAAGGAAACGCTGTATAGGAGATATCGTTTTGGATGTATCGAAATTTTTCGTTAGGCGGGGAGAAGACTAAATATCAATGTATATTAATAAATATAATAAAATGAATTAAAAAATAATCCAAATCGTGTTATAATATTTTTTGTTATACCTATCCACACAGGTTGCTTGAGAGGTGAACCCTTCATGAGAGAAAGAACCGACGATAACTATATCAGCCTTGAGGATGCTGCAGAATACCTAAACATCAAGCCCGTAACTCTGCGAAAATGGATAAAGCAGAAAGAAGCTCTTCCGGCGCACCAAATTGGTCGATTATGGAAATTTAAGCGCTCTGAATTGGATGAATGGGTCAACAGTGGCAAAAGTGCAATATAATAAGAGAAACGAGGCAAGGATATGCTTAGGAAAAAAAGTTCAGCGGTAAATGACACTGCATTTATCGCTGAACAGCTGAAAAGTTATTTTGCAAAAATAAAAATAATTGATAAATCGATTAAAAAAGATGAAATAAAACGTCAGTTAATTGATTATTACCAAGTAAAATTTGGCAGCCCTAATCCTACTGATTATCAATATGATTTCATCGACTTGTTCTGTGGAGCAGGAGGTTTATCTGTTGGCTTAGAACAAGAAGGATTCCGCCCGGTAGTAGCCGTGGACAAAGACCAGTCCGCAATTCTTACATATCGATTTAATCGACCGTGGCTTACGGATGGATGTATTATTCATAATGACATTCGTGATTTAGTAGGACAGGAAATATTACCGCATGTACCTGTTATTGTTGGGGGGCCACCATGCCAAGGCTTTAGTATTGTTAATAAGCATAAAAAAAAGAATGATGAACGCAATGGTCTGTACAAATTCTATGTCCATTCTGTTGAACAGGCATTGCCTGATGTGTTCCTCATGGAAAACGTGGAGGGAATTCTACATCTATTCGATAAGATAAAGAAAGATTTCAACAAGGTAGGATACATCTCCTGTGAACCTCTTGTGCTCAATACTAAGGATTTCGGCTTTCCTCAAAACAGAAAACGGGCGTTTATATTAGGGATCAAGAATGATTATAAACAGATTTCTAATGAACTGTATCAGCTGTTCACAATAGAGCTGAAACAACGCATGAAAGCAGATTACATGTTTACCTTATGGGATGCGATTGCAGATTTGCCCCCATTGGAAGCAAAGACCATGAAGAATTCAACATATAGCGAAAGTGCTTCGTGGGGATATACCTTTGCGGGAATGCATGATAATTATCCACAATATGTCCAGTTAGTAAATCGTGGGCTTCCACAAAGAGTACCTCTTCTGAATCATCGTAGCAAATATAATAACAATAGGGACATTCAGATATACCAGCTCTTGAAACCAGGAGAAAAATCTGATGCAGAAAGCATTCAAGAGATAAATCCTTATAAGAGCAGATCAGAAATATTTCGGGATAAATTTGACAAGTTGCTTGCAGATGAGCCATGTAAGGCAATAACAGCACATATGTATTATGACTGTAATATGTACATTCACCCTTATCAAGCAAGAGGCCTTACGCCAAGGGAAGCAGCACGAATTCAAGGTTTCCCAGATGATTACCTCTTCTTGGGTTCGCCGAATGAATGGTACAGGCAAATAGGTAATGCAGTTAGCCCGCTTATGGCAAGAGTTCTTGCAAGTGCCCTGAAACAAGTGTTGGAGAGGATATATAGAGCATGAAAGAAATCATTAGGTTTTTTGACTGCTTTGCGGGCATAGGAGGTTTCTATTGCGGTGCAAACCAGATAAAGGGCGACAAATATGAGTTTCGCCATGTGGCATATTGTGAGATTGATAAGAACGCGCAGCGATTTTATGATGTTGCGTGCTCCTCAGATGGCATTCAAAAAATACAGGATGTTAAAGATATAAAAACGAAGAAAAATCCGGCAGGAACGGAAGTTAAAGATTTTGATATTCTGTTTGCGGGTTTTCCTTGCCAGAGTTTTTCTAATATTGGGTATAGAAGAGGCTTCGATGATCCAAGAGGGCAGTTGTTCTTTTACATTCTTGATATGCTGGATTACTACAGACCGAAGTATTTTATACTTGAAAACGTTCAAAAAATTCATACGATTAAGAACGGAAGTCTGCTTGATGAAATGAAAGAAGCCCTTCGTGATATCGGAGGAGGATACATTTTACATACATGGAACCTTCTCGCATCAGACTATGGCTTACCGCAAAAGAGAAATCGTATTTTCTTCTGCGGAATAAGAAAAGAGTTATCGGACGCAAAGAATATTCCCGAGCCGCCAATTGTGGATTTGAAAACTGCCAAGTATCCAACAACATGGCATCTGCTTGAAAAAGGCGCTGTTGATCCAAAACATTATATTCCACAGGGTTCTCGCAAAACTATACTGACAAAGCCGTCAAATTGGGAAGGCGATGTTAATATTGATAATCCGATTGCAAGACCATTGACAGCAACTATGTCGAAGTGGCATAGAGCAAACCAAGACAATTATTTTAGTGAGTCATATATTTCTGGAAATGATCCGTATAACAGACCGGCTATTAATATGGAAACGGAACCTATTAGAAGAATTACACCTTTGGAGGGGTTTCGACTACAAGGGTTTCCTGATAAGTATGCAGAGATTGCAAGCGAGTTAGGGATTGCATATTCTACTCAGTATAAACTAATTGGAAATGCGCTACCCGTTGATCTTGCTCGTTCTGTAATCGAACACTTTTTGAATAGCTATCTATGATACAAGGAGGACTTTGACATGCCTGGGGACATCACAGCGACCATTACAGATGAATTTGAGCGTTATTGCTCAGTCTTAAAGAGCGAACTGTCTTATGTGGAGGATGGATCGTTTTCATGGGATGATGCAGTCGGATTACTTATCATTCAGTTAAAGAATACCGATAGCCTCAATAAGGCTCGGCGGGAGAGTCACGCCACACAAATTCAACTTACGAGTGAACGAGAAGCGGCTGAAGGCGCAAGAAAAACAGAAGACTTCTTCCCTACGCTCACGCTGAATTCCTCATTCAAAAGCTGGCGTATTTCTATTCCTGCGCGAGTTAATTTACGCAATGTGGAACAATTGGGCGGAGCTGCGTATACTGCGCTTGATCCTTGGAGACCGGATTCTATTCAAATCAGAAGACGTTTGCTGAATGATGATGGCCAGGGAAATGGTAATCCTGCATTACATATTTGCTATGGCGATGACCTTATGCCTTTGCGTGAACAGCTAAATGTTGATGATTATCTTGTAATCGTAAAGCGCAAGGCGGAGGTTCTTTACGATGCTTTCGGTGTTAAAAGTACTATTAATCTCGGTAGTGGGAAGAATATGTATCTCTCTGCCAAGGCATCAACAGATAGCACTTCTTTTATGCTTGGCGAGCTTATGGGTGACTATGACACTGTTGAGAGATTGAGCGGTGGTACTAATATACTGCTTTATGGTGTACCAGGATCTGGTAAAAGCTGGACTATCGAGCATGATTATTGTCATGTTGGAAGCGTCGTTGAACGCCTGGTTTTTCATCCAGACTATACGAATGCTGATTTCATTGGACAGATTCTTCCTGTCGTTGATGCAGAAAAACAGGTCACTTACGAGTTTACGCCGGGTCCGTTTACCACAATTTTGCGAGATGCCTATATACATCCTATGCGGAAATATATCCTTATTATCGAAGAAGTTAATCGCGGAAACGCTCCGGCAATCTTCGGTGATGTATTCCAGCTGCTGGACAGAACAGTTGAACTGAAAACGGTGGAAGGAATTACTTATCCAGTTGGAACGAGTGAGTATGGCATCACACATAAGTATATGGCCGAAAAAATATACGGCGATCCTTCCCATAAGGTTAGGATTCCCTCAAATCTCTCCATCGTAGGCACGATGAACACCTCGGATCAGAATGTATTCACGCTTGATACGGCGTTCCAGCGCAGATGGAAAATGCGCCTTATTGAGAACAACTTTGATAATGTGCGGGCTTCCCTTGCCAATGCGCAGATTCTTGATACGAAAGTTACATGGAAGACATTCTGCGAAAAGATCAACGCCATTATCGTAGGTAATAAGGCAAAGATGGCGTCTGCCGAGGATAAGAGGCTGGGCGTTTATTTCATACACGAGAATGATGTGACCTTCGATAAACATGCAGTACCTTCGGAGGGATACACTTCACTTCTTACGGAATACAACGACCTTCTGTTAGCTGAAGCCACTGGTGATATGCCGGAGGATAAAAAGCAGAGACTCGCAATTATCAGAGAGGCACTGATGCATAACCGTTATTTCCCGGAGAAAGTTATCAAATATCTGTGGGATGATGCGTTTAAGTTTAATCCGGAGGCACTGTTCGACACAGATAATATGGAGAGCTTGGAGCAAGTCATCCGTACTTTTGTGTATTCACAGGGGCATGAGAGGTTTAAGATTTTCAAACCGACCGTCCGCGCCTCTCTCTATCCCGATTCGCAGGCAAAATGATATGCCGAATGGAAAGCGAGATGGTCAATGGCTATGGATTTACAAAAGAATATTAGGAAACGCTGCCACGTCAACAAGAATGACGAAGGAGACAGTTTTGTCGGTGTAAAGGCGGATACGGATGATGCCGTTATCTATTTCCCAATAGGCTATCAACTTCCGTCTAATGACGATGATCTCCGCGCGGACATAAATAACTTGTTCTATGTGCTTGCCGCATTCATGAAAGAGGACAAGCTGATAGAGGAATCGAAGTTTGCTGCGCCGAGAACGGTTGACTTCCCAATGCACTCATACCTCAAGGTAATTCGGGATTTTCTGCGAACAGGTCGTTATTACATCGAGACTGATCCTCGTTTTAAGACGGATACCAAGGGAAATGCATCGTGGCCGCGCACTGTCCGTGAACAACGGGCATTGGTACAGAAAAACGGTTCCCTGATTTTTACAAATATGACTGTACGTTCCGTAACGCCGAATGCCGATAAGAAAATCACGCAGATTCATCGGTACTGCGTGTACGAGGCGTTTGATAAAATGGGATGGCTCTATGTCCCCTACATGCCGGAAAAGCCCGGTCCGCATCCCGACAACAGAGAAGCCATTTACATCATAGAAAAGAAACTGGCATCTACTCACAACGATGTGGAGCAAGAACTGTTTTCGGCAATGGTATCCATGCTCAAATACATGGACGAAAAGTCTTCCGAAAAGCAATACTTCTTCGGCACGGATTTCTTTGAGCGAATTTGGGAAAAGATGATAGACAAGGCGTTCGGGATTGAGGACAAGAATCGATATTTCCCGCGCACAAGATGGCTGCTTGATTACGGTCCCAACAAGTCAAAAACTCCGCTCCAGCCGGATACAATAATGATTTATAACGGCAAGGTGTATGTGCTTGATGCAAAACTGTACCGATACGGATATAGCGGCAATCCCGATCATCTTCCGAACGGTCCCGACATCAACAAGCAGATAACATACGGAGAGTACATTGAGCGTGTCAAGGGGGTGCCGAGTGAAAATCTTTATAACGCATTTATCATGCCGTTCAATCGTGAGGATAACACCTTCTTTGAAATGGGGGCTGATGGCAATCCAATACCGCGCGTTACAGATAATATCGGTAACATTGGTGAAGCGGTCGGTGACTGGAAGCCTAATCCGAAGAATTACGAACGTGTCCAAGGCATCGTAATTGACACACGGTTTCTGATATACAACTACATCGGTATGCCGGATCAGCAGAAACGACAACTTGCAGAAGCCATAGAAAAAGTGGATACCAGGGCTCCCGTTCCGAGACCAGCAACATAAAGAATTAAGGCTCTACCTTTCAATCAACGAGAGGCAGAGCCTTATTTTTTGCCCATTTATAGCTGGCGGTTTCGGTATCGTTGTGCGCCTGCCGCATTTCTGCATTGTTCGCAACAATAGTGTTTATTCGTCCTTGTTGCTTCTACCAAGAAAAATCTGTCTCTCTTGCAATTCGGATTTTCGCATTCTTTATACATCTCGCCATTTCTCATATAGAAAATCGAAAAATAAAGAGCTTCGATGAGTGTATCGACCTGCCATGTAGCGGTTAGCTTGCCGCCATTATACTTCGGATGGATGCCGCGAATATTGTGGTTGATCTCTTCCGCCACGACAATCCTTGCAATCTTCAGCAGAGCGTTCTTGAAAGAATCGTCAAGCGCAGCTTCGCTGAATGTCGTGTGTGATTTGAAGCCGCCGAAATGAACTTCTTTTATGACAGATACTTCTGTCTGGAGATGATAAAAAAAATCTATAAGGAACCGGGTTTCTTCGTCCACGTCCTTACATCCTATATACATCGCCATTAAATTTTTGAACCACGGATCTTTGCTGCCTTGTAAATTTGTATCGGAGCCGCTTCTCACAGCATTGTAAAAACTGATGTCGATAGCATTTTTCTTTCCGAGGAATGCATCATCTACGGAGTATGTTCCGTTCGCAGCTACCTCAGGCTCCCTGCTTAAATCCGGGAAAAGGTTATAGGAGTCAAGCAGATTCTTGAACCGATGGGTACAAGTTGAAAAAACACTATCACCTATGCGAAGTTCAATCGCGGGAGAGTAAAGCAGATATACCACATGGATGAGGACACCACGGTAGTCTTTTTTGTTGATGTAACTGAATAGCCTTATGGTGGATTTTATTCTGTTGATTATCTCAATGAGGTCGTTTGCTTCGATGGCCGTGTACTCATTTTCCGGTAGCGGATATAAGAAACCATATTTTTCAATAAACTCGATATGCTTGTCTATGTCTCCCGTAGGAAGGGCGAGCAGTTTGCCCAGAATGTTCTTCTCGTGCAGACCGCCAGCAACGCCAGTTATGTTCAAACCATTTTTCGGTGCATAAGAGAACAGTAGCTTTGTGTTTGTATCGGGGCAAATTTTGAGAGTTACATTCGGAGTCTCATTGGGAGAAGTATTCACCGTGTCTTTCGCGCAGAGATAACCGTATCCCTCATGCTGGAACATTGTTTTTAAGGTAATTCCAATATTTTTTTCGTCCATAACCGTTATTTCCTTTCTTTTAAGCCATCAAAAACAGGTTTCTATCTTACAGAAACCATTACTCAGGCTATCCTTTGGGTTCCCGTTCGGGAGCCCTTTTTCTTATTATATACAAAAATAATTGGGTAAACAAGATATACCAATTATATTAAATGTAAAAATAATTGGTTTATTGGGAAATTTCCCCTACTCATTCTTGCAGAGTACAATAAAAATGCTACCGATGGTGGCAACAAATACAATCTCTTAGTCCGAATAGCGCTATAAGGACGGAGGGATGCATAAGAGTTCAGAACACGGCATTAATAGCTGTGTTTGGAACGAAGATGCTCCCGCCGTAGTTTCGTGCGCCTTTTCGGCTATCGGATCTTGTGGTCATCTTCGCCATGGGCTCTTTTTGTGTCCCTCCGTTCCGCTCGGACGGAAAGGACACAAATTATGAAAAAAAGTGACAATCAAGATTCCCACATCAATTCCGCACAAGGCCAGGCACTCGAATCACACGGGAACCTCATCCCCCATCATCGC
>JAEEGL016063338.1_pt1 | contig 14061 bp, 15 predicted proteins | sample 9134231 | NCBI WGS metagenome assembly JAEEGL01 (sample SAMN16246548, study PRJNA631951) | gut metagenome | biome: gut microbiome; feature: rumen; material: fiber-attached | host: Bos | place: Iran: Karaj | collected 2018-10
AACAGAGTTGATAATTGGTCTTGATTATCCGCCATTAGAGAAATATGTAGAAGGTTATAAGAAGATTAAAGAATACATACCTACTATCTCAGGGTTCTTGAAGGTAACAGTATTTGAGAGAAATGAAAATTATGGTCCAGAAAGAAATTGGGTTGAACTGCAGAAATATGCCTTTGAGCACTATGATGCTGTTATTTGCTCAGAGGATGACAATGAATTTTCTCCCAATTTTTTAGATTACATAAATAAGGGACTAGATAAATATAGGAATATCCCCCAAGTTATAGCTATTACAGGATATACTCCACCTATTAGTAGAAAAGATTATTCGTCAAACACATTTGCATCTCAAAATTTTAGTGCTTGGGGTGTAGCTATGTGGAAAAATAAAGACGATTCGTTTCCTGAAGATTACAGTGCCTATTGTAAAGGGATCTTGAGAAAACCATTTTTAGTGTCGAAAATATTGCGTAAGGATTTTAGAATGGTACATAGTTTAATAGATTCAGCTAAGACTGGACGTAATCATGGCGATAGGATTTGGACATTAAAGTGTCTAATCGAAGATAAGTATTGCATTTGCCCGTCATTGTCACTCGTGCGAAATTGGGGGCATGATGGGTCTGGGGTGCATTGTGGTGTAGTTGAAAACAACATTTTCAAAGAACAGATTATTTCTACAAAAAGTTATTTTGACTTAGACGATGTAAATATTGGGATGAATATTATGTATAAAAGACAATCCGCGTTTTTAAATGGAAATGTCTTAAGTAAAGTGCGCTTAGCTATAAAAATGGTAAGGATGCTTTTAAAATAGATTATTTACTTTTTTTCTATGAAAATCATTGGACAACAAACATCGTTATTTCGGTGCAATACAATACCATAGCTTAGATGAATAAAAATAATAAAGTAATAGTACTGAATACTGGGATTGTTTATGCTCGGCTAATTATTACTACCATTATTGGCCTTTTTACATCTCGCTATGTCCTGTTGGTTCTCGGTGCCAGTGACTACGGTCTGTATTCTGTAGTTGGGGGAATTATATCAATGCTGAATGTCTTGAGTGTTGCAATGCACACGACAACGCAAAGATATATAAATGTTGAAATGGGTAATCCTACAGGGAATCTTAATAAGATATTCAATATTTCCCGCTTGTTACATATAGGGTTTGCTGTATTCTTCCTTTTGTTAGCAGAACCATTAGGAGTCTACTACATATACAATTTTTTGAATGTGGCTCCAGAAAAATTTAACGACGCCCTGTTTATTTTCCATATTTCTACTGTTGCAGCTGCATTTGGTATCATTAATGTCCCCTACCAAGCCCTTCTCTTGGCCAAAGAAAAGTTTGCACAGATGGCATTTGTGGATGTGTTGAACTGTATAGCGCGAGTATTAATTATTTTGTCCTTGTTTTATGTCGAAGGGAATGTACTTCGGATATATGCTGTAGGGATGAGTATATTAACTTTATTCACGCTGTGTTTTTATAATATCGCATGCGGAATACAGTGGCGGGATGTCATAAAGTATAGATTTTATAGCGATAAAAGAATATATAAGGAAATTCTTGTGTTCAATAATTATGTAGCCTTGGGGGCTACATCTTATCTAAGTAGGACGCAAGCTTCAAATATGCTTGTAAATTATTTCTTTGGGACACTAGTAAATGCTGCGTTCGCAATAGGATATACGATTGAAAACTATTGTATTATGTTTATCTCAAGTGTTGGTTCTGCAGCTGCACCACAGATAACACAGAATTATTCAAATAATAATGATAGGTCTTTGTTTTTAACAGAAGCACTAAATAAGTTTGCCATTTTCCTGACATTATTAGTTGTTGTGCCAATATCCATTGAACTTGAGTTCGTGCTAAGACTTTGGCTTAAAAATGTGCCAGAAGGAACATTACTAGTTTGCCATCTGACACTCCTCAGTACTTTGGCACGTGTGACCTTTGGTGGAATGGATAAACTTATTCAAGCATCTGGTAAAAACAAATGGTTCCAAGTTTCTGGAAGTATAATCCAATTGTTGGTTATTCCCCTTGGATATCTATTATTTAGATTTGGATTGCCTGCATACACAATAATTATTCTTTACATAATGTCAACAATAGTTAGTTCTGTGTTTTGTTTTTATTTGATGAAGAGAATCTTGAGTTTCAACGTGAAACAATATGTGAAACATGTCCTTGTTCCTTCATTCCGCGTGATGGGAATAATTGTTTTAATTGTTTTCATATATATGAAGTTAGATGTTAATTCATTGCTTGGACATATTACTGGTTTGGTAGCGGGGTTATTTGCTACATCTATAGTTATTTATTATGCAGGCCTTGATATGTCCGAAAGAGAATTGATAAAACATCTTTTAATTAATAGAATAAAAGGAAGGTAAATGAAACAAAAACATATAGTCCATATTAATTTTTCAGATGATGGTGGTGGAGCTGCAATTGCAGCATGTCGTCATTGTGAAGCGATGAGAGTTAATGGAATAGATGCGACAATGTTAGTTGCTTCTAAAACGAAACAGTCTAAAAGCTATATTTATTCTATTTCTAAGAGAGGTATTTGGTCTAAATTATTCAATTTGGTTCTAGGGGTGTATTCTACCACTCTGCTAAAAGTATTGGAAGCTTCATCTTTATTTTGTATTCCTTTTTTTTCATATTTTATAAGTCGCAATCCATTAGTAAAAAAAGCAGATATCATATATATTCATTGGGTATCATTATCGATGCTATCAACGAAAGAGATAGAGAGACTTGCAAAAATGGGGAAACCTATAAGGTGGTATTTGCACGATATGAACCCAATAACGGGAGGCTGTCACTATTCTTTCGAATGTAACAATTATTTTACTGGCTGCCAATTATGTCCTCATATAAAACGTCTCTTAGGGTTTAATTTGGCTAAGCTGCAATATCGAAAAAGGATAAAATGTTGGTCAAAGTATAAGAATATTGAAATATATACACCTTCGCAATGGTTGGCAGATTGTGCATCAAATAGTCAGATTTGGAAAGATCATCAAATTGTTGTCTTCCCTAATGTGATAGACACAAAGAAATATCGTCCAGTCAATAAAGAGTTTGCCAAGCAACTTTTGGGAATGGACTCTCATAAGAAAACAATATTATTTGGAGCTGCAGGCATAAATAGTCCATATAAAGGATGGGACTATCTGCAGGAGGCATTAAATAAATTAAATGCATCCAAATATGAGTGCTTGATATTTGGTGAGGAATCAAAAGATATGAAGGAAATGCTGAAAATGAGTTCATTATTCACAGGATATTTGCATGATGAATACTCTTTGATTCTCGCTTACAATGCTGCTGATGTGTTTGTAATCCCGTCTTTAGCAGAGAATTATCCTAATGTGGTAATGGAAGCTATGTCATGTGGACTACCATGTGTGGGATTTAAAGTAGGAGGTATACCAGAACAAATCTCTCATCTGAGGAATGGGTACATTGCCGAATATAAGAATCCAGAAGATTTATCAAAAGGGATAAAATGGGTTTGTGAAGAAGCAAATTATGAAAAACTGTGTAAAGAGGCCCGCAATTTTGTGGTTGAGTATGCTGATTATAGCCGATATTCACAAATGGAAGTGTAAGAGCATATGAAGGAAAATTGTAAGATAAGTGTTGTTACAGTATGTTATAATGCTGTAAATACAATAGAGAATACAATATTGTCGGTTATAAACCAGACGTATCCGAATATTGAATATATTATCATCGATGGTGCTAGTACGGATGGAACTGTTGATATTATCAATAAGTATCGAGATATAATTGCCTATTTTGTGTCTGAGCCAGATAAAGGTATTTATGATGCCATGAATAAAAGAAAAAAAGAAATTTATTCTTTTCTGTTCTCAAAGCTTGACAGCATTTAAGGGCGCTGATGTCGCAATAAGAGTTTTTGGGAGAAGTAATTTGCCCAAACAGGGTTATAGATTAAAAATGATTGGAGCGTACGATCCTAGTTATAAAAATGAATTAACTCAAATAGCTCGAGAATTGGACGTTGAAGGTAATATTGATTATATTGGGCAAATGGATTGTAATGAGATCCGTGATTATATGCGTGATGCAACAGCTCTTATTCAACCGAGCAAGATGGAAGGCCTGGGTAGAGTTACTATAGAGGCGATGTTTTACGGTTGCCCCGTTGTTGCCCGGAACTGTGGTGGTACATTAGACTTTGTAGAAGATGGTAAGACAGGTTATTTGTGGAATACAGAAGAGGAATGTATTAGCCTTTTAGAGAAGGTCTCAATTGAAGATAATGAAACCCTCATATTAGAGGCCCCAAAATATGTAGTAGAAAAATATAGTATTGAAGGGTATGCGCCTCAGGTTCTGGAAGTGTATAATGACTTGGAATAAAGATAGAAAAAATGAATTGTGATTATTTGATAGTTGGCTCAGGTCTTTTTGGAGCAACCTTTGCCTATAAAGCCAAACAAGCAGGAAAGACATGCTTAGTGATAGATAAACGTCCTCATCTGGGCGGAAATGTCTATTGCGAAAAAATAGAAGGAATCAATGTGCACAAATATGGTGCGCATATCTTCCATACTTCAAACAAAGAGGTGTGGGACTTTGTGAATAGCATTGTTCCCTTTAATCGCTATACGAATTCACCTGTAGCTAACTATAAAGGCAAACTCTATAATTTGCCTTTCAATATGAATACGTTCTACCAGATGTGGGGAGTAACTACACCAGAAGAGGCAAAGGAAAAGATAGAGGAACAGAAAGCGGAGGCTATAGCTGCATTGAATGGTCGTGAGCCTCAGAATCTAGAAGAACAGGCTTTGACGTTGGTTGGTAAAGATATCTTTGAGAAATTAATCAAGGAATATACAGAGAAGCAGTGGGGTAGGAAGTGTTCGGAATTGCCTAGCTTTATAATTAAGCGTTTACCAGTACGCTTTGTCTTTGATAACAATTACTTCAATGATAAGTTTCAGGGGATCCCTATAGGTGGCTATAATAAACTGATAGAAGGCTTGCTTGATGGAATAGAGACTAAGGTTAATACTGACTTTTTTGATAATCGTGAATATTGGGAAGGAGTTGCTGATAAAATAGTCTATACAGGTCAGATAGACGAATTCTTCAACTATTGCTATGGCAAACTTGACTGGAGAACAGTTTCTTTCAAGACACGTGTAGAAGACACTCCAAATTATCAAGGTAATGCGGTCGTGAACTATACATCCCATGATGAGCCTTATACTCGTGTTATCGAACATAAGCATTTTGAGATGTTCGGTCAGGAGGTATATGATTGTCCAAAGACTGTTGTCTCAGAGGAATATAGTGCTGAATATAAGGAAGGCATGGAGCCTTATTACCCTGTAAATGATGAAAGGAACAATACTTTAGCAGAGAAATATCGAATCATAGCTGTACAAGAGAAGAATGTCATTTTTGGTGGTCGACTAGCAGAATATAAGTATTATGATATGGCTCCGATTGTGGAGAAAGTATTGAATTTGCAAATAATTTGAGTATGGATAAAGTTTTGACCATTGTAGTGCCAACATACAATATGGAGAAACATCTCCGTAAGTGTCTGGATTCGCTTATTATTGATGATAAGGAACTCTTTGATAAGTTAGAAGTCCTTGTTGTAAATGATGGAAGTAAGGATTTGTCATCAGCTATTGCCCATGAGTATCAGAATAATTATCCTCATGTATTTCGTGTGATTGATAAAGAGAATGGAAACTATGGATCTTGTGTGAATAGAGGATTGAAAGAAGCATCAGGGAAATACATTAAGATTTTGGATGCAGATGATTATTTTATAAAATCAAATTTCGGGGAGTTCTTATCTGTTTTGCCATTATATGATGCTGATTTAATAATATCAGACACTCTGCAAATAGATGAAAGTGGAAAAGTTCTCAGAAAGGAAACATTCGATTATCCGGTAAATGATATTTTTCCTCTTGATATTCTTTCAAGTTCAGATGATATAATTCATATGCATTCCATGACATATCGTTTGAAAGTCTTGAAAGATATTGGCTATACCCAAACAGAAGGTATATCATATACAGATAATGAGTGGAGTATATGCCCATTATTGTACATGAATAATGGATTATATATTCAGAAAGAAGTTTATTGCTATTTTGTCGGTAGGGAAGGACAGACTGTTTCAGAAGAAGGCTTGATAAAAAACAGAGCTTAGTTCCTTTATGTAATCGGTAACGTAATTCAGAGATTGTCTGGTATGCATTGTCCTGTCTTATTAAATTTTAAAAGTTGTTTCCCAGAGATTGCTGAAGACGCAGCTATATATTTCCATCTAGATGAGAATTATTCAGACCTTGAGCTCGTTATGGAGCAATTCCTTTCAATGAAGGATGTAGAAAAAGAGATTTTAATAAATAAACAGTTGGAGAGACTTAGGATGTTTTCATGGGAAAGATCAGCAAAAAAACTGGCAGAGGTATATACGAACGTTATTGATGAGAGATTATGAGTATTGACTTGATAATAGTTAAATTTGAATAAAATGATATATCCAAAGATAAGTGTAGTTACAGTGTGTTATAATGCTGTAGACACAATAGAAAAAACGATTTTGTCTGTCATAAATCAGACTTATCCAAATGTTGAATATATAATTGTTGATGGAGCGAGTATAGATGGTACTATTGAGGTGGTTTGTAGATATCGTGATAAGATTGCTAAATTTATAACTGAGCCAGATAAAGGTATTTATGATGCGATGAATAAAGGTGTTATATATGCAACAGGCGAATGGATTCACTTTCTGAATGCAGGTGACGTATATCACACAGATACTGTGATTGCAAATTTTATCCCCCAAATTAATAATTCAACACAAATTGCATATGGGGACACTCAATATGTTTTTTCTATAGCATCAAAAGTAAAAAAACCAATATCGTTAATGAAAATGGATAAACAGATGCCCTTTGGTCATCCTGCAACATTTGTGAAGACTGCCTATCATAAAAAACATCTTTTTGATAGTTCATACAAATCATCAGGAGACTTTAAGTTTTTCTATAGTGCATATTTTAATGATGATGTTAATTTTCAATATATTCCAATTGTTGTTGCTGACTTTGAGGCAGAGAAGGGTATTTCAACTATGAATGCTTCTCAACGGGAACTTGAAGATGCTCGGATATTAGGAAAAGATAAGTCTATTATTTGGTTGTTTAGCCATTTCTGTATAACTATTATCCGGCGAATAAAAAAAGTTATAAAATATTATCTTCCTAAAGATTTCGTCAAAAAGATTGAATACCATAGAAAAAAAACATTGATATCACGACTATAAATGTTCAGCCAAAATGACCTTTGCATATTGTGAAAATGACATTTTTTTTCATGATCAATCTTTATTATAATGATGTCTTGCAATGTATAGAATCTTATATATATGTGATATTTCTGCCTGGGGAGGGTCTTCCTTGTCATTGATGGATATGGTCTCAGCTTTAGGGAAAGAAGGAAATTTCTTTTTTTTGCTTAATAATAAAGGGCCTCTCTATTATGCTCTTAAAGATAAAGGCTATAATTGTATTGTATTCCCTTTCGCACATAATTCTGTGAGCATAGAGCTTGATGTTAAATCTTTAATCCGAAATTGCATATTTCTAATAAAGTATTTCATTTTTAATCCATTATGTGCATATTATGTCGGATGGAAACTTCATGGAAAAATTGATGTTGTCCATTCAAATACAAGTGCTATTTCTATTGGATATAGAATTGCAAAGATAATGTCAGTTAAACATGTATGGCATATAAGAGAATTTTTAGACTATTATTTGTCACTACATATAATAGGTGGGAAACAAAAACTAATGAAAAGAATCCATTCTTCAGATTCTGTGATTTGTATCACAAGACCTCTTGTTACATATTGGAATTTAGAAGGAAAAAGAAATGTGTATGTAATTCCAGATGCGGTAAAGTATAGGTCGGAAGGTGTTGTTTCTTTTGTCAAGAAAAAGGAATTCGTTTTTTGTTGTGGTATTTTGAGTGACTTTAAAGGCGCAGATTATGCTACGGAAGCTTTTGGGAAATCTGGCCTGTCAGCAGCAGGGTATCGTCTTGTGTTTATAGGTGGATATAATGAGAAATATAAAAGAAAACTTTTAGCAATAGCAAAAAAATATAATGCAGATGATTCTCTTGTTTTTTGTGGATTCCTTGAAGATAAAGAAATAAAAAAAATTGTGTCTAAGGCAACAGCATTTCTCCAATGCTCTATTATTGAGGGCTTGGGAAGAACTGTTATAGAAGCAATGTTTTGGGGGTGTCCTGTAATTGCAAGGAATAATGGTGGAACTATAGATTTTGTGGAAAATATGAAGAATGGACTTCTTTATAATACAATTGATGAATGTGTAGAACAAATAAAGTATGTTGTTTCAAATAATGTTAATTGGATGATTGTAAATGCGTATAATACAGCTCAAGGTACTTTTGCGATTGAAGATTATGGTAATAAAATAAGTGCTGTATATGACAAATTGACAAAATCTTTTTAAACTCACTTTGTCGTATTTTCTTTGATTATCTATTACTTTAAATTTTTATTAAAGATGAATATAAAGATTCTAGTAGCATATCACAAACGGAGTGTTTTGATAAATGATGACATCTTTCTACCAATTCATGTCGGGAAAATCTCATCAAAAGATGAACTCGGTATTATTGGTGATGATACAGGGGATAATATATCAAATAAAAATCAAATTTATAGCGAGATGACTGCGGCCTATTGGGGATGGAAGAATTTAAGAACGGACTATATTGGTTTATGTCATTATCGTAGAATATTAACATTTGAGTCTCAAAGTTTATTTGAATCTTTTGTCAGAGGTGCGTATTATTATATATCTAAAATAATATGTTTGTTTAAACCTGGACATTTAGTAATAAGGCATCACAATGTAAAAGTAAACAAAGAAGAGTTGTTTTTAAACGCGGCCCATGCCTTTACATCCGAGCTAAAATGTAAAATGAAGAATAAAGAATATGATTTGGTAGTTCCACGTCCTATAGAATTGTCAACAATAAATGTTAGACGTTTTTTTGATATAGGATTATACCCTCGCCAGCTTATGGATAGAATTGTTAAGGAATTATCTCCTTCTTTTTACCCTTATTACAAGAAAGCTTTAGAGACTAATAAACTATATGCAGCTAACATTTTTATAATGAGATCGTCTCTTTATGATGAATATTGCCAAACTGTTTTTCCTATACTTTTAGAACATGAAAGAAGGTCTCAACAAGAAGGATGGTGCAATAATGTATTAAATGAAGGTTGCTATTCTAGAATGTCGGGGTATTTTGCAGAGTTTCTTACCAGTGCATTTATATATAAAATGTGTCACGAGAACAGAAAAATCTTGTATACTAATGTTGAGTATTTAGTTTGAAGAAAAAATATGTTGGGGAACATTTATCTTCGAGTTTCTTGCCTAATAGAAAGTGTGATGAAACGTTTTCGTACTCTCTTTATTTCTTCTGATTTAAAGAAAATTGGTAAAAATTCTTTTTTTGGTAATTATAAGAGCTTAAAGGGACTACAATATATATCAATAGGTGACAACACTTGCTTTGATGATGGGCTTACATTGAATGCATGGGATTTTTTTGACTATATAGAAGCAGACGATTCTGGAAAGATAATATCCAAATCTCAGGTATTAACTCCTCAAATCTCTATAGGGAATAACTGCAATTTTGGTGCATGGAATCACATAACATCTACGAATAAGATTGTAATTGGAGACGGATGCCTTACTGGAAAATGGGTAACAATAAGTGATAATAATCATGGGAATACAAATCTTCATTCTTTATTAATACCTCCACAAGAAAGGAAGTTGCATTCTAAAGGACAGATTGTAATTGGAAAAGATGTTTGGATTGGAGAGAAAGCAACGATTTTGGCAGGCGTAACGATTGGAGATGGGGCAATAATTGCGGCAAATGCTGTAGTAACAAAAGATGTGCCACCATACTCTTTGGCGTTGGGTGTTCCTGCGAACATTATAAAGATATCACAATAAGAATAGTTTCATAGACGATATTCTTGGATTAGTTTCTAATGAGGTAATCATTTCAACCTTTTGTGTTTCTTAGATGGTACTAGCAACTTTATTTTGTTTCTTTATAATACTCATTTTTCTCCATTATAAGAATTATATAAAGAATCTAGATTTCTTGTATTGGTTTATATTGATTGTCTTAGTCACTATAGCTACATTTAGACCCATTTCATCAACCCCAGATTCTTGGGCATATGAAGAATTGTTTAATGATTTAGATTCGCCTATTGCATTATTGCTTGAACCAACATTTCATATAATAGCACGATTTGTTCACTTGTTCTCAGACGATGTTCATCTGTTGTTTTTGGTGTATGCGTTAATAGCAGTCTCATTAAAGATGTATGTTTTTCGGCATAGTGATTTCTTTGTCTTTTTGCCATTGCTAATTTATGTGTCAAATTATTATATTTTGCATGATCTGATTCAAATAAGGGCTGGCGTCGCTTCTGGTTTTTTTTTGATGGCAATTAAGCCATTGGCAGAAGGTCAAAAGAAAAAAGTTGTAAAATTATTCATATGTTCAATTCTTTTTCATTACTCTGCAATAGCCCTTCTTCCTTTACTTCTGATAAATAATGATAATTTGTCGAAGAATTGGAAAAGGTTGTTACTATTAACTGTACCTTTTGGCTATTTTATATATTTTTTGCATATTGATATTTTTTCTTTGATACCAATTCCTTTTTTTCAGGAGAAAATGGAAAGCAAGGTTGCTGCGAGAGACGCAGGTATTGAGGCGGATATAAATGTGTTTAATCTTGTTTTTATTGTTAGAATTCTTGTATTTTATTATACCATTAGATTTTATGGATTAATAAAGGAGTATAACAAGTACATTTCTATAGAATTGAAGATGATGGCGATTTCTCTGTTTTGTTTTCCTGCTTTATCATCAATGCCTGTATTTGCTTTCCGACTTAGTGAATTTTATGGAGTAGTTGATATTTTTGTTTATTCTTCAATCTTTTATACTATTCGCCCAGCACAGGTCGCAAAATGTATAGTTGTCACTATGGCTACTTCTCTTTTAGCAATTAATATTTTATATAGCCATCTAATTGTCTAGTTTTTTTGTATGGCGAAATTACTTCCTGTTATAGTATTATATAATATAAAGCTTGAGGATTGTAAGACGTATTGTTCCTTATTATGTGACTATCCAGGAGATTATGTTGTATATGAGAATTCTCCCGTCCGTCATAATTATGACAAAAATGATTTGTATTTTTATGACAATACTAATGGAGGGGTCTCAGCAGCATACAACTATGGTTATAAAATGGCAAAGGAAAAAGGTTGTTTTGATGCAATTTTGCTGTTGGATCAGGATACCGTATTTCAACCTAATTACATACAGGTGTTGGTAAAGACAATATCGCAACACCCGGATATCTCGCTATTTATTCCTCAGATACTCTATAATCAAAATGTTCCATTTTCTCCTGTTAAATTTGACTTCTTTTCCGAGAAAGGGGTGATACTTTGCGAAGGTGTCTATAATCTAAAACGATTTATACCTGTTAATAGTGGTGCTTGCATTCGTTTGACAGCTTTTGAAAAGGTTGGTGGTTATAATCCTCATATAAGATTGGATTTCGCCGATTTCGACTTCTTTACACGATTAAGTGATCATTATCCTCTTTTTTATATGTTAAATAGCGTAGCTCTTCAATCTTTTTCTAATAATGAGAGCAATATAAATAAACTATACAGACGATATAATTTGTATTTAGAGGGGGCAAATTATGCTATCAAGAATAGGCAGATCAGGTGGATAGTTATCTGTAGTGTTTTGAAACATTCTGTTGCTTTGACAATACGAACGGGTAGTTTGCAATTCGTGCGTAGCTTGTTGAGAAATTTGGTATTATGATATCGGTTTGTTTGGCGGCGTATAACGGTGAACTCTATATTAGACGGCAGTTGGAGTCAATTCTATGTCAATTAGGAGAGGGTGATGAGATTATCGTGGCCGATGACTCTCACAACTGTGAAACAAAAAAAGTTATCATGGCACTAAATGATCCAAGGATAAGAATTGTCGATGGTGCGCATAGAGGTTCTCCGACCTGGAATTTTGAGAAAACTCTCCAATGTACTAAAGGCGATTTTATTTTTTTGTCTGACCAAGATGATGAATGGCTGCCGGATAAAGTGAAGATATGCATGAGTTATTTAAAGAAGTACGATTGCATTGTGAGTGATAATATTGTGGTAGATAGTGAAGGCTATGTAATTTGTGATTCTTTCTATGGACTAAATGGAATGCATCCTGGAAAATGGTATAACTTGCTTGTTAGAAACAACTATATTGGCTGTTGTATGGCCTTCAGAAGAACATTGCTGGATACTATTCTCCCTTTCCCGAAGAATATTCCGATGCATGACATTTGGATAGGAAATGTGGCTGCATTTAATTATAAATTGTGTTTCATACCAGAAAAAACAATAAGATTTTATAGGCATAAAAAAACTTCTTCTACAACAGGCTATAAAAGTTCACTCTCATACGTTGAACAGGCGAAAATACGAATGCAAACGAGCTTAAACTTATTAATTAGGTCTATATTGAAATAATGAATCAAAAGCTTTCGTCTGTCATAATAATAGAATATCATTCTCTTGAAGATATTGGCAGTTGTTCAGATTTTATTCAGAATAACTATGAGGGACATTATGAAATTATTGTCTCTTCAAATTCGCAATATCCGAAGAACGAGCAGGTAAAAATATATGCTCAATATTCTACAGTTTGTTGGGTGTTTAATGCTAAGAATGGTGGTTTTGCCTATGGCATGAATGAGGGATTAAAGGTTGCCACTGGAGATGTGTTGGTGGTGATGAATCCTGATGTGAGCCTGAAGTCATCATTACAACCAATGATTGATTATTTGCTGGCACATCCAGAGGTCGGTATTATCGCTCCCAAAATTGTGGATGAGAATGGCACGATTCAGGATAGTTTTCGGCATTTTGTTACTCCATGGGGTTTCTTCAAAAGGCAACTGGGCTGGATCAAAAATCATGGTGAATTACACGTGGCAGATATGAAAGTGCCGGTGCATGGTGACTGGGTGATTGGCGCCTTTATGATGGTGAGGCGTGATTTCTATGAGAAGGTTGGAGGCTTGAGCGAGGAATATTTCATGTATTGTGAGGATATGGACTGGTGCAAGCGGGCACATCTCGCAGGATATGATGTGGTGTATTACCCAGATGTGGTCGTAGAGTATAAAGGTACTCGAGCTGCAAGGAAATCGTGGAAGTATGCCAAGATTCATCTCAAATCGCTATTCACCTACTGGCGCAAGTATGGATTTTGGTAAAGACAGACTATTAATTAGCGTTACCCCCACTCAGATTCCTTGAAATGCCTTTGTACAAAGGGCTGGAGTTGAGTGGGGGAGGGTGTTTTACCCTCACTCAACCTTCACTCGACTCTCATGCGGTGGCTTGGTGTAAAGTGGGGGAAGAGTGAGTGAAAAGTAGGGAGAGAAGTGAGAGCGAGATTTGCCGATAGCCTTACCAGAAAATGTTTTATGCCTATGAAAATTTTACTGCATAGTTACGTAGTAAGAATTTGGCTACAAACCATTCTATTGTGATATGCATAAAAGAATAAAATAGTGATAGTATGTTAAACAAAGAATTAGTAGAACAGAATGAGTGTGGGAATGACGGAAAGACCGTCAATCTTTATTTTGACCAGATGACAGGGGTTTATCTGGCCTTTGGATTGTCGGCCTATTATACAACCATGCTGGTGAATGTGTTTACCTCGTACTCAGAACGGGTCGGGATGCCTGTGGCTCTGCTGCGTCGGGTGCATGTGAAGATGCTTCGGCAGTCGCTGCAGAAGGTGGAACACCGACAGAAGGATTTCTACAGGTTTGAGATGGACACTGT
>JAEEGL016613905.1_pt1 | contig 14061 bp, 8 predicted proteins | sample 9134231 | NCBI WGS metagenome assembly JAEEGL01 (sample SAMN16246548, study PRJNA631951) | gut metagenome | biome: gut microbiome; feature: rumen; material: fiber-attached | host: Bos | place: Iran: Karaj | collected 2018-10
GCGATGGACTATACCGTCGTCGTGGCGGCCACCGCTGCCGACCCGGCCGCCCTGCAGTACTACGCGCCTTTCGCCGGCGCCGCCATCGGCGAATATTTCCGGGATACCGGCCGCCACGCCCTGGTGGTCTATGACGACCTGTCCAAGCAGGCAGTCGCCTACCGCGAGGTGTCCCTGATCCTGCGCCGCCCGTCCGGGCGCGAGGCCTATCCGGGCGATGTCTTCTACCTGCACTCCCGTCTGCTGGAGCGCGCTGCCAAGATCATCAGCCAGCAGGAAGTGGCCGAGCAGATGAATGACCTGCCGGAGAGCCTTCAGGGCAAGGTCAAGGCCGGCGGTTCGCTGACAGCCCTGCCGATCATCGAGACGCAGGCCGGCGACGTGTCTGCCTACATCCCAACCAACGTGATCTCCATCACGGACGGACAGATCTATCTCGAATCCTCGCTCTTCAACGCCGGTTTCCGCCCGGCCATCAACGTGGGTATCTCCGTGTCCCGTGTGGGCGGTTCGGCCCAGGTCAAGTCGATGAAAAAGGTCGCAGGTACGCTGAAGATCGACCAGGCCCAATACAACGAGCTGGAGGCCTTCTCCAAATTCTCTTCTGATATGGACAAGGTCACGGCCATGACCCTCGACAAGGGCCGCAAGAACAACCAGTTGCTGATCCAACCGCAGTACAGCCCGATGCCGGTCGGCGAGCAGGTCGCCATCCTTTATTGCGGCACGCATGCGCTGATGGCCGACTTGCGCATCGATCAGGTGATCGAGTTCCAGAAATTGTTCCTCGACCGGATGCGCGGGGCGCACCAGGAGATCCTGGATGCGCTGGCCGCCGGCAAGATGCCGGAGGGAGCGCCCGAGGTGATCGAGCAGGAAGCGGCCGACTTGTGCCGCCTGTTGACCGAAAAAGCATAAAGACCGGGGACTGTGGCTTCACTTCGCGAGATCAAAGACCGTATCGGATCGGTCCGCAGTACGCTGAAGATTACTTGGGCGATGAAGCTCGTGGCTTCCGCGAAGCTCCGCAAGGCGCAGAAGGCCATCGAAGGCATGCGGCCGTACGAGCGCACGCTCGCCGAGATCCTCGCCGCTCTCCCGGCTGCGGGTGCTCCTTCGCGGGCGGCCGGAAATTATTTTTCGGACAAGTTTGCCGAAAAACCAATTTCCGCTCCGCCCTCCACAACGCCGACGCACGGCACCGCCGCTGCGTTGCCTCGTGGCAGTTCGAGCGAAGCGAAGTCCGCATCAGCGGCCCGCCCGGCCCGGGACTTTGCGCAGCAAAGTTGGAAAGGGCTTAAGGGCGTAGGGGGTTCGGGGGATACGCCCCCGCATCAAGTTGCGACAGCCATTGTCGCGATCGCGTCGAACAGTTCGCTCTGCGGCGGCTTCAACGCGAATGTCATCCGCAAGACGCTGGAGACGATCCGTGCCTGCGAGGGAGAAGTCGAAGTGTACCCGTTGGGGCGCAAGATGACTGAAGCCCTGCGCCGCAACGGCTTCCCCGGCGTCAAGGACTACAACGACCTCATCGGCCATCCCTCTTACGAGAAATCCGCCGCCCTCGCCCGCGAACTCGCCAGGCGTTTCGAGGCGGGCGAATTGTCCCGCGTCATCTTGGTTTACAACCATTTCGCTTCTGCCTCCGCGCAGGTCCCGACCGTCGAGCCGTATCTGCCGTTCTCCGGGATTCCGGAGGATGCGCCTGCCTCATCCGCCGGCGAAGCTTCGGACGATTACATCCTGGAGCCGGATCCTGCGACCCTGGTGAGCCAGCTGCTCCCGCAGGTGATGATGCTGAAGTTCCATGCCGCCATCCTCGACTCCGCGGCTTCGGAGCATGCGGCGCGCACCCTCGCGATGCAGACGGCGACCGACAACGCCGAGGACCTCCTCGGCGAGCTTACGCTCGAATACAACAAGGGGCGTCAGCAGAAGATTACCGCCGAGATCCTGGATCTCCTCGGCGGCGCGCAGGGTTAGAAGCTATACGAAAGCCCCGCGCAGATCGTGCCGCGGAGCGTGGTATTCTCGCCACCGAACCAGTAGGATACGTCGATTCCCAGCCCCGCGAAGCCCAGATGGATGCCGCAGGAGCCGAAGGAAGGCATGCCTTTGCCGTTGTCGGGCCCATAGTGGTATCCGGCACGCAGGGACAGGACGGAGACCGGACGGACCTCGACACCTGCGCACGCCATAAAGCAGCCTTCAAACAGATAGTCCGCTTCGGCCGTGAGCGTGAAGATGGGGTGCGAATAGCTGAGACCGGCCCTGACCAGTGCCGGAAGGGCGTAAGAGTAGGCATCTTGGGTGTAGCCACCATATCTTCGGTATTGGAGACGGGTGCCGAGGTTATTGACAGACAGGCCGACCTGAAAACCCTTGATGGCATAGGTCATCGCCAGATCGGCGCAGACCGCCATCCCGTGCAAAGTGGGAGCAAGCGCGGAGTTGACCAAGCGGGCAGTGGCCGAGATCGCAAAACCCGTCACCGGACACCACGCGGCACCCAGCGCCACGCTGAGGTCGTGGTAGGTGAACGAGCCCTGCGGTGCGCTCGTATCCAATGACCTTTCATAATCAATCAACATCGTCTTGGCCGACAAGCCGACGGCCCAGCGGTTCCTGCGGTACCAGCCATCCAGGGAGAAGCTGTTTGTCCCTGTCATCTTCGGCCATAAGTGCTGGTAGCCGGCTCCGATGGCGAAGTGCCGGCTGCTGAGCGCTGCCGCGGACAGGTTGTTGTCCATCGCCCAAGCGTCGGCATCCATGGCCACGCCTGCGCCGCCGAGCGCCGCACTGCGGGCGTCAGTCGGCATATACAGGAAGGGAAGGGTCTGGGCCCCAAGCAAGAACGGGGCCGCGGCCAGCACGATGATCAGCACTATTTTTTTCATCTTTTTTCTCTCTTAAACGCGGACAGGGCAGAATAACTGCCTCTAGTACTTGACGATAGTGACGGTCTGTTGTCTCGAGCCGTAGCTCAGCTTGAGCGCATAGACACCGGCCGGGAGGGCCTTCACATCCAGCCGGACGGGCTGGAACGGCCCGGCCTGGGTCTCCCGGGAGATGACGCAGGCGCCGCTGCCGTTGTAAAGGGCGAGCTGGACGGCAGTGTCACTGCCGGGCCGGACGTTCAGGACATCGCTGACCGGGTTGGGGAATACGTCCAAGTCCTGGTACGTATTGCGCGCAAGCAGCTGGAAAGTAGAGCTGCAGCTGGCCTGCAGCGCATCCGTGGCCGTCACGGTCACCTCTGCCTGGCCGTATCCGTCGGGGGTCAGGGAGAGGATGCTGCCGGACAGGCGGGCGGACAGGAGGTCATCCCCGGTCAAGGAGATCTTGTAGGTGGGCTGTTCGCCGTCGGGGTCCTGGAAGTATTGCGACAGGTCGATGCTGGCGATGGACGCCGAGGCGGCGTTGACAATCTGGTTCTCCAGGGGCTTCACCACGACCGGTGCATGGTGCTCGAGGATGGTGAAACTGATCTTGTAGGAGGCGATGGTGCCGACGCGGAGGATGCCCGTATATTCGCCGGCGGGGGCTTTTGGGGCGACGATCTGGATCTGGGCGGACGAGGAGGAGCAGGTAGCGCTCGCCCCCGGGCAGTCGCTGTCGAAACGGACGGGCAGCTTCAGCCGTTCGTTGCCGCGGATGATGATGCCCAGCGAGACGGTCTCATGGGCCTTGAACCGATAGTCCCCGGCATAGTCGCTGATGAAGCGGATATCGGCTTTCGAGGGGTCCACGGGGGTGAGATTGTACTGGAAGGCGGCATAGGCGTCGAGCATCCCGCCGCCGACGGAGCGTCCCTGCAGGTCGATCACGTCGTAGCGGGCGCTTTCGAGCAGCCGCTCCTTGAGGTCGTCGTTGGTGAATCCCGGCCCGCCGAAATAGGAGACCAGCAGGGCGGCCACGCCCGAGACGTGCGGGGCGGCCATGGACGTGCCGACCATGTAGGCAGCGCCCTGGTTGGTCGCGAGGCTGACGATCCATTCCGCATACTGGTCGTCCGTGTCCGATCCGCCGGGGGCGAGGATGTCGACCCAGGGACCGTAGTTGGAGTAGCGCGGCATCTTGCCATCCGGGCCGAATGCACCTACGGAGACGATGGGCGCATATTCACTGGGCACATCGTGGTTCCAGCCGTAGTTGCCGGAGGCGAAGACCACGAGGCCGCCGCGCATCGGTCCGGTCTGGTTGCCGTCGGCCTCGAGACCGGCGTTGGCGATGAAGTAATCGATGGCGCTCTTGATGGAAGAAGGCTCGTTCTCGAAGGCGATGGCTTCCTTCCGGGCTTCTTCTTCCGTGTCGAATTCGTAACCCCAGCTGTTGTTGGCGATCACGGCGCCGTGGTCGGCCGCCCAGACCAGCGCCCGGGCTTCATCTCCGCTGTCGGTGTCTCTCGAGTCCTCATCGGACCCGAAGATGACGCAGGACATCAGCCGGACGCCGCCGGTACCGTCCAGGCCGCCCGCGATCCCCGAGCAGGAGAAACCGTTGTTGTTGATGGCGCCGATGATGCCGCCCGCATGCGTGGCGTGGTCGTCCGCCGGAATGGTGTTCGGGGGATACCCCGGCACGAAATTGCGGCTTCCGTTATCTCCCGCAGGTAGTACGACACCGGCGAGATCGTTGTGTTTCAGATCGATACCCCCATCGATGATGGCCACGATGACATCGCGCGTTCCGCCGGTAAACTCTCTCCAGACCGGCTCCACGTTGATGTCGATCCCCCGCTTGAACATCGCTCCCAGGCTTCCGTCGTTGACGAAATGCCATTGATCCGCCAGGTAGCGGTCGTTGAAGAAGCCGCGACGGACCTTCCGGCGCGGGAAGTCGATGGCCTCCACGCCCTCCAGGGCGCCCAGCCCCTCCCGGGCCTTGGTTGGAGAGACCGCTTCGTCGTAGCGGACGCTGTACCAGCGGTGCAGGCCTGCCGCACGGTGCCGCGCTTCAAATTCCCCGGCATCCGGAAAAACCCGCTCCGCGGAAATGACGCCCAGCGCTGCGGCGACGTCGGGATAGTCTTCGATGGCAAAATGATCAGCGGTCTGCTCGGAGAGCTGGATGATGGCCGTGCCCGGGATCCGGCTGCCGGGTTGCGGAGCCGGTACGGGACTGTCCGGCAACGGCTCCTGCCGGGTGCAGGCGAAGAGCGGCAACAGGAGGGCCGTCAGCAATATGAAGGGAGAAATGCGCATCAGAAGGCACTCAGGTCAATCTCGGTAATTCCTTCGACCGTGGCGAAAGAGACACCGGTAGCGTACCGGGCATCAATGCGGACGACATAGGTCTTGGTGGTGGAAGGGAGGTTCAGTTGCAGTCCGTTCTTGAAATCGACAACCGTACTCGCGACGGACAGGGTCCCGGTCACGCCGGTGCCGGACAAGGTCGGGACATTCCACGACGGGACTCCCGTGATGCTGATCTGCACGGTCTGCATGGGCGCGCTGGACTGGGTGACGGAAATCGTGCGGACCAGGTCTCCTCCGGTGATGGTGACGGTGCCGCGGCGGTCGGAGTTCTCCGGATTGCGGGTGGCGGAAATCGTCAGCGAGGAGCCGCCGGCCGTGTATTGGACGCTGATCCAGGCCGCGGAGGCCGTGGCGGACCAATCGACATTCGAGGTGACGCGGATCCGCTCGCTGCCGCCTTCGTCAGCCAGGGAGATGCTGTCCAGGTCGATATCCAATTGCGGAATATCGAAACAGGAAGGCAGGAACGCTGCCAGGACCAGGAGAATGAGAAGTCTTTTCATGGCTGTCATTTTTTGCGTCCGATTTTCAGTTTGATATCTTTGACCTGTTCTCCGCGCTGCAGATGCAGGGTATAGGTGGCGGGCGAGAGCTGCTTGGTGTCGATCTTCATCGTCGAGCCGCTGCTCGTGACCCCGGTGGTGACTTTCTTGCCGTCGGCGTTTCTCAGCTCGCGGTCTGCTTCGCAGGAGAAATTGACGGTGATGACGCCGCTCGACTTGTCATAGTCGAGTCCTACGGACTGGTCGAGGAGGACCGAGTCCCCGAGGGCAATCTTGCTGGTGAGATCACTATTCTCGTGGTCGTAGCGGGCCGGCGTCCAGTCGGGGGTCTTGGAGGAACGCCAGACAAGGGTGAGATAGTCCCCGGCGTGGATGGCCTTGGTGATCTTGCAGGGGAGGTCATCGACCGACCCGTAGAAATTGGATTTCAGCTCGGGCACATCCACGATTTGGCTGACTACTTCTTCCATCTTGCCGTCACGGTTGAACTTGGCGATGGCGAACTCCCCGGAGAAGATCTCGTTGCTGCTGTTGAGCGCGCGGAAACTGATTTTGAAGGATTTGCCCGTCTGGATAGACGTCTCCGTGGTGGTGAGGCCGGGTGCGTAGATTTCGATGTTTTCCGGAGCTTTGCCGCCGGCGTTTTTCTTCAGGCCCAGCAGGGCCTTGTGGTTTTTGGTGTAGTCGTCGAAGTCCGGGACGACGAAGTAGCCATTGCTCTTGCCGCCCCAGCCCCAGTTGATGTGGAAATAGTTGTTCTTGTCGTAGCCGTCCAGCAGGAAGGCGTGTCCGGAATCTTTGTCGGTAGCTTTTTTGGCTGAATAGAGGACCGGTCCGACCTGGTCGATATTGTCCTTGAGGCGGGCGATCCATTCGGAGGTGCTGGCATACATCGCCTTGCCGTCAAGTACGGCGGCCGCGTCGTATTTCATGTATTTGATGACGGCGGGGATGACTTTCTGGAGGACGGCGCTGGTGCCTTCCAGGCCGAATGACGACTCAAGCATCACCGCCAGGTCGCGCATCAGCGTGGATACCTGGTCCTTCTCGGTCGAGGACCAGGTACCGTCATTGGTCAGCGGCATCTGGTTGTAGTTGTAGCTGTGGCCGAGCGTGACCTTGCCGACGGTGTGGGTATTCTCATCTTCGTCCTTGAAGGTATAGGACGGCACGGTGCCCGTGCCCTTGTCCGGCCATTTGTGGTAGCGCATCAGGATGGCGGTGGCGGTCGCCGTGCAGCCGGTCTGGCAGTGGGTGCCGGCGATGGAGTAGCACTTGGCGTTGTAGGGATCTCCCTGGGACCACTTGGCTGTCTCCAGCAGGCGTTCCCCGCCGGCCTTGGTCCCCGGTGTTTCGTGCCAGGGGGCTGCTCCCGTCCGGCGGTTCGCCGCCACGATTTCCTGCCACATCTCCAGCCATCCCTTCAGGTTGTCCGGCATCGAGACGGCATCGAAGGTGCCCTGGTCGGAGTAGCCGAGGATTGCGGGGACGGAGTCGTCTCCGGACGCGATGACGAAGCCGCCCCGCTTGTCGGAGAAGATATAGTATTCCGGCGCTGCGTCCAGGGATTTGGTCTTCTGCGGCATCTCGAAGACGAGCTGCAGATCGACGGATCGGGAGGGGTTCTGCGCTTGCAGGAAGCGCTCCGCCTGGCTTCGGGCAGTCCCTACGGGGATCGGCGCCGCCCATGCGAAGACGGGAAGCAGGAGGAGCAGCAGGAGCGGTAATTTCTGTTTCATAGCCAAAGGTAAAAAAAAGCGGCGACATTTCTGCCACCGCCCATGAAATATCATCGTAATCCGGCCTGCTGCGGGAGGATGATCCGCATCCCGCTGCCCGGCCGTAATTCGTCCGTCCGGATGGGCGCTTCTTCCAGCTGCAGCCGCGTCTGCCGGTCGTCCGCGGTCCGGACGGCCTGTGCCTTGGTCTTGTAGCCACAGAGCGAGAGCGCCTTGGCGAGCATCGTCTCGCCGGGTTCACCCAGCTTGTAGCCGTCCAGCGGGTCATCATCCACCTCATACTCCGGCACAATCCCGTCCGGCATGCAGAGCGTCTTGCCGTTCTTGTCCGCGAAGCGGGAATACATCACGTAGAGGCCCCAGTTCTTGGCATATTTCTTCCCGGCTGCGGTGCGGACGCTGCCGAGCTGGCTGGCATTTTCCTCGAAAAACTCTTCTGCCTGCATCATCAGGCCGCTGCAGTATTTGCCGTGGCTCTGTTCGCCGATGATCACGACATCCATGTAGGCGGACAGTTCACCGATCAGGGCTTCCGAAGCGGAAGCGCTTCCCGAGCCGATGATGAAGTACAGGCGTTTGACGCCGACATTGGCGCCGGCAGTGCTGAACTTGTAATTCTTCCCGCCGGAGGTGAAATCGTATTCCGTCTGGAAATACGTATTGATGTCTTCGCCCCGGGAGGCGTAGTACTCGGTCAGTTTGCTGTTGAAGACTTCGGTGGCGAGGACCCGATGGTCGTTGACGGCATCCTCGGGGCCGATCAGGGAGGCGATTGCCTGCTCGGTGAGTGAGAATCCGCCGCTGTTGTAGCGCAGATCGACGATCAGCTCGGAGATGCCGGCGTCCTTGAAGTCGGAGCAAACCTTGATCAGTTCCGTGCAGGAGTCGAGGGTGAAGCTGGTGTAGTGCAGGTAGCCGACCTTTTTGGTGCCGTTGTCAAAGACTTTCGTGAGCAGGACGGGATTCTCGTACATATCGGCGGGCTCGATGGTGATGGTCTTGTCACTCCCATACAGACCGACCGTGAACCTGTCCCCGCCGATCAGGGTGTAGTAGGAGGGGGTGTAATCGGGATAGGGGATGGTTTTGCCGTTGACCTGGATGATGGTATCGCCGCGCTTGATGCCGGCCTTGTCGGCCGGGCTGCCCGGATAGACGAACGTGATGACGGCGCACAGGCTTTTGTGCGTCGAATCCAAAAAATAAAAGGTGAAGTCGAACCCGGCCGTCTTCTCGTTGCCGGCTACGCTGCTGTAGAAACCGGCATAATCGTCGGTTACCATCGTCCACTTGTCGATGTCTTTCCCGGTGCTGTCCTTGTAGCGTATCTTGCGCACCTTTTCGATGGGTTCGTCCGTCTCCTTCCAGGCCTCCAGGTCCTTGGCGATCTCCGCCTGCCAGAGGTAATAGACGTTCATCCGGTTGAAAGCAAAGGTGTTGACGGATTCGTAGATCTTGAGCGTCTGTTCGTCCAGGCCGGGTTCTTCTCCGGTCTGTCCTTGCTGTCCCTGCTCCTGCCCGTTATTTTCCAGGGGCTTCGTACAGGCGCCCGCACCGAGCGTCAGGGCGGCCAACAGCAGGATCCATATCTTTTTCTTCATAGCGCGAGTGATTATGCAGGCAGACTGGCTGCCTGTACTTCCAAGTTTCAAATTTAGCAATAATCACACAATAATCAAGCCACGGTGATATACAGGAGAAGCCGACCCGTTGCGGGCCGGCTCCTCATCAGAAAGCGGAAGGGTTTATTACTCCGCCACCTTGGGGGTCAGGGCAGGATCGTCGCCGTATTCGCCAGAGGCGTAGCTGCCGATCGGATTCTGCACCATGTACGGGTTGGCGTCCAGTTCGGCCTGCGGGATGGTAAGCACCCAGTCGAAGGATTCGGGGTCGTTCAGGTGCAGGTTGGTCATTAGGGCGTTAGCCGGGTGTCCCATAGCGGCCGTGCGAACGAAGCCCTGGCGGAGGCGCTTGATATCGTAGATGCGGCCAAACTCGCCCCAGAGTTCGATACGGCGCTGGAGGATGATCTCCTCGAGCAGAGAGCCGGTCTCATCGGTGGTAAGCTTGCCGAGCTCAGTACCGGTCTTGGCAGAGCAGTCGTACTTGGCGTCGCGGGTCTTCATCAGAGCGTTCAGAGCCTCCTTGGCCTCGGCCTCGTTGCCCAGGCGGCAGGCGGTCTCGGCGATGATGAGCTGCATCTCAGGAGCGCGCATGAAGATGTGGTCGGCACCGGTCATCGGGCTGGACGGATCCTTGAAGAGGAACTTGTACTGTTGGTAACCCTTGGTCTTCTTGTCGAAGAGAAGCTCATAATTCCACCAGTTCTTCAAACGAAGGTCATCCTCACTCATTCGGGCAGCCAGCCATGCGCTGAGGCACTTGCGGGACTTGTCGCCGTAGCCGCCGAAGCGGTAGTCCATATGGGCGAGGAACTGCGGGTTGGTCGTACCCTGGGTGGAGATGATCTCGGCACCCCAGAGAACGCTACTGTGATTGGCGTTGTTGTACTTGAACTCAGGATCGAAAGCGATGCTGCCACCCTTAACGGCGATGGCTGCTGCATCGTGTGCGGTCTGGTAGTCACCCATGTACAGGGCGATACGGGCCTTCATACCGTTGGCCACATACTTGTCGAAGTGGCTGACATGCTGCTGCGGGGTGTCTCCGATCAAGGCAATAGCCTGGTTGATGTCGTCCATAGCCTGGGCAAAGACCTCCCTGTTGGTAGCGCGGGGCTTGCCCTTGGTCTCCGTGGTGGTCGGCTCAGTCATAATCGGGATGCACAAACGGTCTTCGTGACCGATGTAGCTGCGGGCGAAGATCATACCGGCGTATGCAAAAGCATAGGCGCGGACAGCATAGGCGTTGCCCTTGATGTAGGCAATCGTAGCAGCGTCCCCTTCCATGCTGTCGGCGTTGGCCAGGATGTTGTTGCAGTTGGAAATCAGTGTGAAGTAGTAGTTCCAGCAGTCATAGGAGCGCCAGGTACTGGACGTGAAGCGGGACTTGACGTTGTAGCGGTAGTCGAAGAAGAACCAGCCGTTACCCTGGGCGGCCTGGACGAAGTCCTCGCCCATCAGGTCGGCCATCAGGTTGTAACCCTGCGGGCCGACGACCTGGTGCGTGTTGCCGGTAGTAGCCCAACCCCACCGCCACACGGCACGGAGCAATCCGTTCAGGGCTGTCATGCCGCCCTCCGTGTTCTCGAAGATCACATCACGGGCGACCATGTCGGTCGGGTTGGTATTGAGGAGCTCTTTGTTGCAGGAGGTGAACATCAGGGTCACCAGCGCTGCCAAAGCAAACAATATCTTTTTCATATTCGTATCCTCCTTATATTAGAAATTGATGTCGATACCCAGGGAAATGGCACGCGTCGGCGTGTATGCCCAGCTGGTGCCGCCCGTTACATTGTACTGCGGGTTAAGGCCCTTGAGCTTGGTGAAGAGGAATAGGTTGTCGCCGAGTGCGAAAACACGGAGGGACTTGATACCTGCCTTCTGTGTCCAGCGGGTCGGCAGGGTGTAGCCGAGCTGGATGGACTTGATGGCAAAGTAGGAGGCGTCGATAAGCCAGCGGTCAGCAGCGATGTTGGAAGAACCAATCACGAGGATAGGGACATCCGTCACGTCGCCGGGCTTCTGCCAGCGATTGAGGATGTTGCGGTTCCAGGTATCACCGGTATAAGTGGCCTCCATGGAGCTGCCATAGACGCTGTCCCAGACATATCCGCCCACGGAGAAGGTGGTCAAGAAGCTGAAGTCCACGGGGCCGAACTGGAAGTCGGAACCGAAGGAACCCTGGAACTTGGGCTCGCGGCTGCCCCAGCTGGTATACTTGCTGGCAGTAGCCTCGGCAGTGCTGTCGGTCTTGTATTCAATACCGAAGACCTGGGTGCCGTCCTCTTTGAGCGTGTTGGGGATGTAGGCGCCCTGGGCGTATTCGTCATCACCCGGCTTGAGTTCTTTGTAGGCCCAGTACTGCAGGGCACCGGTCTCAGGATCGACACCGGCGGTACGCGGGGCGTACCAGGTATAGATCGGCTGGCCTTCCTGGATCAGCTGGTTGCCGCTCAAGATACGCGGGGACTCGCCCGTCAGCTGGAGGACCTTGTTGCGGTTCAGGTAAACCATCAAGGTGCTGCTAGCACGCACATTACTGGTGTTGAGCCAGTTGTAGCGGATGGTGCTCTCAAAGCCCTGGTTGCGCATGGAACCGACGTTGGCGTCATAGCCGGAGAAGCCGGTGGACAGCGGCAGCGGGTAGTTCAGGAGCATGTTGCTGGTCAGACCGTTGTAGTACTCGAGGGTGACGTTGAGTGCCTGCTTGAACAGGGTTGCCTCGATACCGGCATTCCAGGTGCCTTTCTTTTCCCAGGAGATGGCCGGGTTGGCCAGGGAATAGACGGTGGCGCCGGGGTTGTTTGCGTTCGGCCATGTCAGGTCGTAGAAGGACTGCCAGGCATAGTAGCTGTCCAGGCCGTCGTTACCGAGCTCACCGTAGGACAGGCGGGCGGTCAAGTTGTCCACCCAAGAGACGTTCATCATGAAGGGCTCCTGGGAAATGCGCCAGCTTGCGCCGAGGGACCAGAACTGTCCCCAACGGTTCGGCTCGTAGAAGCGGGAGGAGCCGTCCGTACGCCAGGTGGCCTCGAGGTAGTACTTGTCCTTGTAGTCGGCAGCCAGACGGCTGAAGAAGGACTCGATTCGGTAGTTGTTGGAGTAGGAACTGGCGTTGATGTCGCCGGAAGCCGGGTCGATCTCGTCAATGCCGGGATAAACCTGGGTGCGCTCGGCGTAGAGGTACTTGTAGTTGTAGTTGTAGTACTCGTGGCCGGCCTGGGCGAGCAGGTGGAAGTCGTTGAACGTGCGCTCGTACTTGAGGATCTGGTTCCAGGTGTAGGAGAAGGTGCGGGTGCTGTACTTGTCCACCTCACCGTTGACGGAAGAACCGTCGCCATGGAACGGGTTGTAGTAGGAGGTGCTGTAGCGGCCCGTGATGTCGGCACCGAAATTGGTGCTCAAGCTGAGGCCCCTGAAAATACCCATCACGTCCTTGTCTCCGCCGAGGACGGCGTTGGCACGGATGCTGGCGTTGTCGCGCAGGGTCTCGTACTTGTTGTCAAAGAGGTCACCGATCACGTTGAACCGGGAGGCCTTCGGACGTCCGTCCAGACCATAGTCGTACTGCTTCTTACCACCTTCGAGGACATCCTTGCCATTGTCATCCTTGAGATAGACAGGGTAGATCGGAGCCATGAACTGGCCAGTGTACCAGGCATTGCCCGTCTGGGTACTGGAGTACTGCGAGCTATTCTGGAAGGTGTAGGAATAACTGGCGCTGGCGCCGGCGCTGAACCAGTCGGTGAGATTGTGCTCCACATTGGCACGCACGGAGTAGCGCTTGAAGGCGGTGGTGATCAGCACGCCCTTGTCGTCGAGGTAGCCCAGCGAGAAGGCATACTTGGTCTTGCGGTCGCCGCCGCTCACACCGAGTTGATACTCCTGACGGACAGCGGACTTATTGGTCATTTCGTTCAGCCAGCTCTCGTTCCAGGCCGGGGTGGCGCCGGAGACAAGTTTGCCGGTGGTAGGATCGATGACGTTCTCCCAAGTGTAGCCCTTGTAGGGATTGTAGTGCTCGCCACCGAGAGCTGCTCCCAGGTAGCCGGTAGCATACTCAAGGGCTTGAGCCTCAGTATAGCCGGCAAGGGCAGCCTCATTCTTGAGGGCTTCCCAGGTCAGCTCGACGAACTCCTTCTGGTTGACCACGTTGTAGTCCTGAACCGAGCGGGACTGCAGACCGACCGTAGCCTTGAAGTTGACGTTGGCACGACCTTCGGAACCGCGCTTGGTGGTGATCATGATGACACCGTTGGCAGCACGGGCGCCGTACAGGGCGGATGCAGAGGCATCCTTGAGGACGGTCATCGTCTCGATGTCGTTCGGGTTGATGGAAGAAAGGGTACCGTCAAAAGGAATACCGTCGACGACATACAGCGGGGAGCTGGATGCGTTGATGGAACCGATACCGCGGATCAGGACGGTGGAGCCTTCACCCGGCTGGCCGGAACCGGCCGTCGTGGTGATACCGGCGACCATACCTTCCAGGGCCTTGGTCACGTTGGAGACGGTACGCTTCTGGAGGCTTTCGCTCTTGACCGTGCCGGCAGAACCCGTGAAGGAAGACTTCTTGGCGGTACCGTAGGCCACGATGATGGACTCGTCGAGGGACTCGGAATCCGGGTCGAGGGAGACGTTGATCACGCCGCGGCCTCCGACAGGCTCATCGACGAGGACATAACCGACGGCCGAGAACTCGAGGGTCGCGTTGGCCGGGGCGTTGAGGGTGAATGAACCGTTCGCATCGGTGGAAGTACCATTCATCGTACCTTTGACGACGACGGATGCGAAAGGAATGCCTTCCCCTGTCGAAGCGTCCTTGACACTACCCGTCACGCGCATGTTCTGCGCGGAGAGGGAGACTGCCAGAAGCACGAACAGGGTGCTGAGGAACAGTTTCGCTTTTTTCATAAGCACTACTTTTGATTAAACAATA
>JAEEGL010100087.1_pt1 | contig 14060 bp, 11 predicted proteins | sample 9134231 | NCBI WGS metagenome assembly JAEEGL01 (sample SAMN16246548, study PRJNA631951) | gut metagenome | biome: gut microbiome; feature: rumen; material: fiber-attached | host: Bos | place: Iran: Karaj | collected 2018-10
TCGTAAGGTCTCTCACTGGGTGTTTTTACATCGAGCGGCTTCTTCTTGAACGCCTCGCCGACAACCTGAAATCTTAATGCTTCCATAATGTTACCTATTTAATTAATAATGTCATTTTGCTTGAATCACGCTGCAAAGGTATAACGTTTTGACTTGAAAGCACTAAGTATGATGGCATTTTGATTGTTAAAAGCGCCGCGTTGTGACATTGTGTAAAGATTTTGTGGCCTGTTTGTGTCGTTTTGTTATCATAATTCCTCAAATTTTAATCATTTTGTTACAAAGTGACAGTTTCGTAGATAAAATAGCGGAAGTACTGTTCCCAATACTTCCGTTATACATTCCTGAGTGTTCAGAGGGCCTTTCGCTTAGTCTCCAGTGAAGAATCCGACACCGTGCTTCTTTCAGTCGCTTCGCTTGATGAAAGCGGCAGAGCCGAGGCGCGTTCGACAGCTTCGTCAAATAACTTGTCGTCAATGTTTTCTGTGCCATTGCACAAAGAAACCCTCGGCAAGCCCGAAAATCGGGAGCCGAGGGTGAAAGTCTTAACCCAGGTTGAGAGTTTTTACTCGCCTAATAGGGCATTCCATTCGTCGCCTTAGAGGCTCGTTCTCCCAACCTCAGGGACTACCGCATCTTTGAGGAGTTTGCCTTAGGTAAAGAGGGAGTTTACCTTAGGTAAAAGGGTAGTTTGCTTTAGGTAAAGTGGGAGTTAGCTTTAGGTAAATTTTCAGACTGTCCAAGCATGCTGAGGTTCACCAGCGGCTACCGCTGCGAGGCCGTCAACCGCATGGTAGGAGGCGTCTGCACGTCTGCAACAGCTGCAAGTACCCAGGTGTCAATATCAATACTGGCGAAAAAGAAAAATGCTCACGCAGTTCATTCTGCGTGAGCATTTATTATAGAGGGAAGTGTGTTACTTCATCACGACCTTGAGCTAAAGCTCGAGCTCGTTCACGCTCGATAAAGCATGAGCGAGCTCCTGCTTTATTCTCACTTCATCACGACCTTGCGGGTGACGGTCTGGCCGTTCTTGTACTGAACAGACTTCACGAAGACGCCGTTCTTCGGGTTGGCAATCTTACGACCAGCGAGGTCGTAGTATACCACGCTGCTGATGTTGTCCTTGCCAGCCTCGCGGATGCTGATGCCGGTAGCCTCGCCAACCTTGGCGACGTTGGCATTGGCAATCTCGCCAGTCCATGCGTCCTTAATCAGCAGTACGACAACCTTCAGCTTAGACTTGTCCTGAATGATGGGCTCCCAACTGGTGTTCAGAGCATCGTTCAGGTCGAAGGTAAAGGTGTGCTCCACGGGAACGTCGGCAGTAATCGTCTCAGGCAGGCTGCCCTCGATACCACCGCTCTGCGGCATCATGACAACAATGTCGTTGAATACCAGACCAGTGACAGCGCTGCCAGCCTCGTAGAAGGCCTGTAAGTTTTCATCGCCAGAACCGCCAGAGTAGTTGTTGGACTGCGACCAGCTGGGATCGGTCAGACCATCTTCAACCAGTGCATAGCTCAGCATGAACTGGTTGTCAGTGATGTCGTACGGGAAGGTCACCTTCGTGTTGACAATCACCTGGTTGCCATCTTCGCTCAGCTTAGAGGTGAAGTTGATGTCTGCACAACCGAATACCTGGTTGCGGGCAGCGAGGTCGTCTTTAATACCGAAAGGATTCTCACCACTACCGTAATAGGGGTCAACATCCTGTACACGGTCAATCCATGCTGACGGGAATCCAGCTACGTAGCTGGGGTAGTTTGCCGAAGGCATAATCTCCAGCTCGTCCTCGTTATGATAGCTCATCAGGACATATTCGTCAGGATACAACTCGGCCAGCTTCTCAAGGGCGACAAAGCCACGAGGACACCAGCCGCACCAGAAACCAGTGTACTCCTCGAGTACGGCACGGTGCTTGGGTACAGTATTAAGAACCACGACGGGCGTGAAGCCGTCGATGGCAGCATCTTCGTTGGTAACACCGTTCACCTTGACGACTTTGGTCTGCAGTGAGTAGTTGCCCTTTTCATTGATGGCAGGAATGTTGAGCGTCACCTGAGTAGTCTTTCCGAAGAAGCCTGCCACTGCGGGATTGACATCGAAGTGCTCCGTGCCAGTCAGTCCGGCAACTTCATACTCAATATCGAGCGAGCTGATACCCTCGGCACCGTGGTTAACCACCGTGAAGGGCACATTGAATGTCTGGCCAGTCATCACGAACTGCTCTTCTGCAGGTACGGGCGATGCAGCAAACTTCTTCACGGCACTGCCGGCAATCGACACCTGAATAAGTGCATTGGCGCTCACACCCTCAGCCATGTTAATCCACTTCATGATACCACCCGAGGTGTGCAGGAAGTAACCGTTCGGGCTGGCAAACGGCATGACGGCGATAGGATACTTATTATCCTCGCTGTTCACGTCGTTAACGGTGAATGAGTAACCGACATATACGCCACCAGCAGGAATGGTGTACGGCTTGTCTAGCTTCACAGTAATAACGCCAGGCTCGGTCGGCGTAACAGCCTTGGTCACCAGGTCAGCGGCATTCTTCTCGTTCTCGACACGCAGCTGCGAAGTCAGGAAGACAGAGACGTCAGAGATGCCCTCGATAGAAGCCAAGGGGAAGGTGATGCTCTCAATGAGTGTGCCTACTGTTGCGGCGTCGTCAATCTTGACAGCCACATCATAGGTCTCGGGCTTGGAAGCGTTGGTAGTCATTCCAACTTGCTCTTCACCAGTATAGTAACCGAAGCCAATTCGGTTGTCGTTCTCGCCGATAGTAGCTTCAGGATACTCAGGAGTAGCCTTGTCAGGCTGTATCTCGGAGCCTATGTCAGAGGCGTTGATCCACTGAATCTCTGAACGACGCTCCTCGCCGGCACCACGATAGATGGTCTGGACACCTAAGGCCTCAAATCCTATTGTATGATAGTAAATATTACGCATCGCACCACTTATGTAGAAATCCCACTCTTCTGTGAAGTCGTAGGGAATCTCAGTCATTTCTTCAGTCAGTTCAACATAGTCGTAGGGAGAGAAGCTCAACTGCTTATCCTCGCCGTTGACCTTAGCCCAAAGGACATACGACAGTTTCTCAGGCAGGATGTAGTTGCCGTCAGCATCGCTCTTAGTCAGGTTGAATCCAAATTCACCCCAGCCCCAGCCCATGTTAAAGTAGGTGAAGCCGTTCTCGGCAATCTGCAGGTCAGTGGGGGCAGCAGGCGTAGCAGCCACTTCTGTGAACGGCGTCATGACAGCCTCAGAGAAGGCGCTCACATAGTATACCTTGTCCTTGGCGGCATTCACCAGGAAGGTTGTACCCTGAGACAGACGCTTCGTGGCAGGGTCGTAGTCAAACGTGATGTCAGCGTCAGTCAGCGTGTATTCCGTGTACCACTCCTCATATTCCTCGTCATACTTCTCTTCAGAAGTAGCAGACATCAGGTAGGTGTGGAAGTTGATGCTCTCGTCAGGACCAAGGTACTGGCCTGTCTTGAAGCTGACCTTGTTACCGTTGATAGTACCCTTGACCCAGCTCTCAGGAAGGTTAGCGTGGAGTCCCTGAACGTAAATATCGTTGCCCTGGATACCAACATTAACGAGTGAACCCTCGTAGCCGTTAGCTGTCAAGGCATACTGCTCAGTCTTCAAGTCGGCAGGAGCCTGTACCAGCTCGTCGGTCACCTTCTCAAAGCTCATGTCCCAGTCACCGTAGCCTTGCCATTCACCACCCTCGGTGCAAAGGCCGACAATGGTTTCACCAGAATAGAATGCGCTACCCTCGGGAGTCGTGATGGCACCTGTAGCAGCATTGTAGTTAAGCACCAGCTTCTGGTCGTCGGTTGGCATGAACCACTGCTCGGTAGCATCGTACCCCAGCATATAGGTGTAGTAAGTCTCGCCGCTTAATGACAAGTAGGCCTGAGGGAAATCAATCTCGATGGTCGAGCCGTTGATGGTACCCTTTGTCCAAGTATCGTAAGTTATCTGTGAGATGATGTTCTTAAAGTACACTGTGTTGCCGTCGGTTACAACGTTACCGATACTACCGGAGAAATCATCAAAGTAGACGTTGCCCCAGAAGACATAGTAGGCAGAACCGCTACGGGTATAGAAAGCCTCTGTGCCTGCGGGCTGGTCATAGATAGGACCTGCGGCAGCACGGTTGGTAGCCTTTGCATTCTTAAAGTCCTTGATAGACTTGCCAGGGTTGGCCTTCTGCCACGCGGTAGTCAGGGTGGCACGCTTGCTCTTCTGGCGTTCAATGTCGTTCACACGCTGCAGTGACTTCTTGGAAGGCTGTTTCTTGACGTTCTTGCCTGCCAGCTTAGTCACAGCTTCCAGTTTCTTCTGCGAGAGGGGCTTGGTAATAGCCTTACTCTGCGCAAAGCTCGTGACAGACACAAAGAGTGCTGCCAACGCAATTAGTGTAAGCTTCTTCATAAGCAATACTGAATTTGTTAATACTTGAGTTAATTATTTTTTTAGAATGATTTGTTTCTGCGTCTTGGAGGTGCCGTCAGCGTATACCGTCTTCTTGACCACCAGACCGTGGGCGTTCTGGCTCAGTTGGCGCCCCTGCAGGTCGTAGTACTCAACACTGCTGACGTCCTTGCCCTTGCTGGCTGAGTTGATGGCTGTCGTACTGTAAGTGAAGTTGACGGTCACCTTCGGACCATCCTTCTCTTTCTTGACACCAAGGGCGTTCTTCTCGTAATAATTCAGCTGATAGGTTACAGAGCAGGAACCTTCCGCTGCGGGAATCCACTCTGTCTGCATGTATTTCAGCTCGCTGGCAGCAAGAGTGCCATCGGCGGTCTCGTATGAACCCTTGCTCTTCTGCTGCACGCAGTTGACGGGGAAGCAGGTCTGGAAGATGCCGTTGTCAATGACCGAAATGGTGTATTTTCCCTTTATCTCCACTTCCTTTTCTGTGGTGTTCTTCGCATAGAGTCCTGAAGGCATCAGGATGCTACCGTCAAACTCGTCTTTCTCATACTCAGTGAGACTGATGGTTGTGCCGTCAGGAATGATAGTCCCATCCTGATAGGCAAACTGAATAGGGGATTCGCTTTGAGCCTGTACGGCAAGGGCAGCGATGAGCCCCAAGCATAGCGTAAATAACTTCTTCATAAGCAATCTGATTTATTATCTTTAATCTCTAATCTCTCAATTTTCAACTTTCACTGGCACCTTCGCGGCCTGCTCGACACCATTGTCGTTATACACGAAGGCGACAACGCTGAGATTGGCTGAGTTCCACGCAGGGTCGGCGGTCTGTACCATCGACTGCGTCTTCGTCTCGCCGCTGGTAGCCTGGAAGTCCTCGCCCCAGTCGCCGTTGACAGCTGTGCGCAATACGTGGTTGTGCACATACTCACGGTTGTTCTTGCCGTCAGGCATGGTCTGCAGGGCGGTGATGCCGTCCTCAAGTACCCACACCTGCAGCTTGCCGCTGTAGTTGCTGCCCAGACACTCCTCTGTGACGCTGATGGCAATCTGCCCATCTTTCAGCGTGGCGTCCAGCGTCATCTTGATGCCCGACGTCAGTGCCATCTCTGTCCTGACGGCGGTTATCCAGTCAGTATAGTTGACGGCTCCGTGGCGGTCTATCAGTCCTACGGGCTGGTATTCCAGCTTCCAGTAGTTATAGTATGTGTCGCCCAGGTCGGTAGCCAGACCCAGTACGGTGGAAGTACCCTTGAACCCCAGCGGTCCGCCATGTATGCCTACTGCTATCAGCCGTTCGCCGTACGCTTCCAGCAGCTGCTCAATGACCTCTGTGCCCGTGGGACAGTTCGAGCAGCGCTGACCTGTGAAGTCCTCCAGCAGCACGTTCTTCGCGACTGTCGTCGGCTTGTCGTCAACGGGCTCATCGGGTGTCGTGCCCTTCACCTCTATCAGCCTGTCGCTCTCGTCAATGTGGTCGCAGGCCGCCAGTAAAGGCAGAAAGACCATCAGGAACAGCGGCAAGCAGAGCCTCACCGTCCTATGTACCTTATTATATAGATTCGTCTTCATCCGTATCACGTTTAGAAATTATAGTTATACGACAGTGTGACACCCTTGGTCGCCGGCACGTAGCGGCACACGCCGCCCGAGCAGTTATAGCCGGCACGGGTGCGGCCGTAGCCAGCCTGTATGCGGTGCGAACCGATGTTATAGGTGATGAGCCCCTGGTAATAGTGGTAGTGCGTGTTCTCCGTATAGTACTCAGGGTCGCTCTTGCCGCAGTTCCACATATCACTGATGGTGAACATCCAGTGCGGTGCCAGCGAGAGCTCCAGCAGTCCATGCACCCAGTCGCCCTGGTCCTGCTTCGTCTGCAGGTACTGCAGCTCACAGCGCAGCTTGCTCTTTGGTGCCAGCTGCAGCATGCCGTCAGCCACGAAGATGTTGGAGTGTATCATGCCTCCCTCGCCCTCTACGATGGTCTTATTGTAGCGCTGGTTCATATACATCAGGCTCAGCTTGAAGCCACTCGCCAGTCGGCGTGTCACCTGCACGTTCAGGTCCTGGTAGTAAGTGTCAGAGCCCCACTTCAGCCAGGCGTCATGGATGGCACGGACGTAGGAGTAATTCAGCTTGACATTCATGCCGTAGCGGCCGCCAAGCAGTGTCTTGCGCTTGAAGTTATAGCCCAGCTCGGCCTGGTACGCCCATTCGCCCTTCGCCAGTTGGGTGGCATAGGGGTAGAGGGCCGCCAGGGCATAGGTGTGGTCGAGGGTAAACGCCGGCAGGTGATTGATGAATGCCGAGGTACCACTGATGTTACGCTGGCTGCGGAACGACATGTTCTCGGAGCGTTTAGCCTGCAACAAGATACTGAGTCCGCGCTTCGAATAGCTGGCAGACAACATCGCCACATGGCCCTTGGCATAGCTGAACTGGTTGTCGAACGAAGGGTCCTGCGACTTCTGCGCATACTCTGCCAGGATGCCCCAGGGGCCCTTGTTCAGGTTCACGCGGACGTCCCAGGCATTCACAAACTTCGGCAAGTTGTACTTATGCGTCGGGTCAGCGAAGATGTCCTCGTCCTTCTCGTACTTGTTCACCCACGAGCCGCCTAGGGTCAGCCGCATGTCATGGCGCTGCAGGGCTCCGAACCACTCGTCGAGAGCCACCTCGGCATCAGCACCCGACACCGTGCCGCCGTCCCAGCTCCAGTAGCGGCGCTGCTTGCCGCAGAGGGCTTTCAGCGTGACGCCCTTGACGGGGCGCACCACCAGGCGGGCACCCAGCAGCGAGTTGTCGATGCCCAACGACCTCTCCTCGTAGGTACGTAGGATGAATCCTGAGCCGAACTGCTCGTAGAAGGAGCCTACCGTCAGGTTATTGTCACCCAGCTTAAACTTCAGCCAGGCATTCGAAAGGCCCATGCCCTTGAAGTCGTTCTCGAAACCGGGCAGCGGGTGCTCCGTGTACTCCAGCCTGACACCGCCGTCCACATGGCGGCTCTGCATCAGCACGTCAGCGTAACTGTTGGTGTTGAAGTTTCCGTCCTTGACGGCGCCAATCTTCTCGTCGCTCTGGGGGAAGAGCATGTCGCTCTGTATGCTCCCCGACACGGTAGCCACGTCAGGCTGTTCCTCCTGTGCCCAGCCGGTCATGGCGCAGCACAGTGCAGCTATAAGTAGTGCCTGTCTTCTCATCATTTAATCAGTTCGCGTACCTTCTCAATCAGCTCGTCCTCGGCTCCGTCCGTATAGCCGTTATGCTTATACACGATGTTGCCCTTTCCGTCGACAATCAGCACGTAGGGTATCATCTGTATGCCCAAGGCGCGCTTCAGGTCGCCGTTCGGGTCCAGCAGGATGTCGTACTCCCAGCCATGGTTGTCAACCAGCGGCTTCACCTTGTTGATGTTCTGCCCCTGGTCAATGCTGATAGCGTATATCTTCACTCCTGTCTCCTTCTGCCAGTCCTCGTAAACCTCGGCAATGGCGTCCAGCTCACGGTTGCACGGCTTGCACCATGTAGCAAAGAAATCGATAATAAACGGCTTGCCCCCGTTGGAGAGCGTGTCTGTCGAAACGGCTTTGCCGTTGATGTCCTTGAGTGCCACCTTGGGAAGTTGGGCGTAAAGTCCTGTCACACACCATGCAAACAGGGAGATTAAAAATAGTTTCCTCATTGTATTTACTATTTAAATAGACATTAAACGGGGTGCAAAGATAACGCTTTTGTCGCAAAAAGACAAATCTTTCTGCAAAAAAGTTACCTTTGCACCCCTTTTTCTTACTTCTTGCCTTCCGGGTCGTCTACTTTGTTCTGGCGCAGCGCCTCCACATACTGGCTGATCTTGTTCAGCTCACGCGGAATGCGGATGTTCTGCGGGCAGTGGGGCTCGCACTGTCCGCACTGGATGCAGTGGTCTGCCTGTCGCAGGCGGGGCACGGCGCGGTCCAGTCCGATGAGATACTGGCGCCGCAGTTTCCAGTACTCATCGTCCATCTTCAGCCGGGGCAACGTGCCCTCATTCTTGCACTTGTTATAATGGATGAAGATGGCTGGAATATCGATGCCGTACGGACACGGCATGCAGTACTTGCAGTCGTTGCACGGGATGTTCTCCAGTCCCACGATGCGCTCGGCGACGTCCTTGTCCAGGAACTCCTGCTCCTTCTCAGTCAGGGGCACTAGCGGACAGTACGACAAGAGGTTGTCCTTCAGGTGCTCCATGTACGTCATGCCCGAGAGCACGGTCAGCACCCCCTTGGGTGTGCCGGCATAGCGGAAGGCCCACGATGCCACGCTGCGCTCCGGGTCACGCTGCTTCAACTCCGTCATCAGATACTGCGGCAGGTTGGCCAGTCGTCCTCCCAGCAGGGGCTCCATGATGACGGCAGGGATGTTCAGCTTTTCCAGCTCGGCATACAGGTAGCTGGCGTCCACGTTACGCGAGTTGATTTCGTTGGCATAGTCCCAGTCCAGATAGTTCAGCTCTATCTGCACAAAGTCCCAGTGATACTTGTCATGCATGGCAAGCACCTCGTCGAACACCTGCTTGTAGCCATGGAACGAGAAGCCGAGATTGCGAATGCGGCCCGCCTCGCGCTCCTTCAGCAGGTAGTCCATCATGCCGTTGTCGACGTAGCGCTTGTTGAACTCATCCATGCCGCCCCCTATGGCGTGCAGCAGGTAGTAGTCAATATACTCCACCTGCAGCTGCTTCATCGAGTTCTTGTACATGGCGATACTGGCCTCCCTGCTGTGCGTGCTCGGGTGGAAGTTGCTCAGCTTCGTGGCCACGAAGTACTCCGACCGCTTGTGCCTGCTCAGCGCAATACCCGTGCAGGCCTCCGACTTGCCCTGACAGTAGACGGGGCTCGTGTCGAAGTAGTTCACACCGTGCTCGATGGCGTAGTCCACCTGGCGGTTAATCATCTCCTGGTCGTAGTCGTCCTGGTTCTCAGTCTTCGACGGCAGACGCATCATGCCATAGCCAAGCAGCGACACCTTGTCGCCCGTCGCAGGGCTCACGCGGTAGGTCATCTTGCCCACCGGCGGCTCCACCTGCTTCTTATACTCCTCCACGGCCTTCGTGTCGGTCTTCGACTTACAGCCTGCCATCACGGCCGCCGTTGTCACGGCCCCGCCGCCCAGCAGCTTCAGAAAACTCCGACGCGTTATTTCCTTCTTTTCTTTCATTTCTTTCATTTCCTTCATTTCCTTTACACCTCCTTATGCACCTCATGCCCCTCGACGTATATGGCCGAGAAGGGACGCGCCGGACACAGGTACTCGCAGGCCCCGCAGCCTATGCAGCGTGCCTCGTTGACGACGGGAATCTCAGGCGAGCTCTCGTCCTCGGGGTCGCTGGGTACCATCTCGATAGCCCCTGCCGGGCAGTGGCGTGCGCAGTTGCCACACGACACCCCGTCGGTAAGGGGAATGCAGTTCTTTTTGATCCAGACGGCATGGCCAATCTGTGTCGAGGCCTTGTCCTCTTTCCTGATGGGCTTGATGGCGCCTGCCGGGCACACCTCCGAGCAGCGGTTGCACTCCGGCCGACAGTATCCCCGCTCGTACGACATGGTCGGCATCATCAGGTGCAGCAGGTCGTCAGAGGGCCGCAACACCTGGTTGGGACACTCGGAAATGCACAGCTGGCAGCCCGTACAGCGCGTCTGCATGTTGCTGGCCGACAGCGACCCCGGCGGGGTCAGCGGCGTCTGGCGCTCAGGGGCCACCTTGTCCTCAATCTCCGCCAGTCCGCCGTCCATCATCTTATCCTTCTGCTGGGCCAGGGCAGCCGTTGCCAGCAGGGCCGAAGTCACGAGGAACGAGCGGCGGGAAGCCTCCCCAAGCCCCTCCGAAGGAGGGGGTGTCTGATCAGATGACGCATGATTTGTCTCCACATCCCTCGTAGGGAGCGTCTGGGGGGAGGGTCTCCAGGAGAGTCTCAGCGCCCCGAACTTGCAGCTCTCTAAGCAGTCGCCGCAGACGACACAGCGGCTGTAATCCACCGTGTGCGTCTGGTAGTCGATGCACGCCGCCTTGCAGTTCTTCGAACACAGGGAGCAGTTGCGGCACTTCTCCTTGTCGAAGGTGACCTTCAGCAGCGAGAAGCGCGCTAGGAACGACAGTGCCGTGCCCACGGGACAAATGGTGTTACAGTACGTGCGTCCGTTGCGCCACGCCAGCACGGCCAGTATGACCAGCATGGCGATGGCGATGCCCAGCGACACCGCCGAGCGCAGCCACACGTCAACGGCGTAGAAGGCATAGCTGTCGAAGTGCTCGGCAATGGCTGCCAGCACGTTGTTGCCCGCCACGTACACGGGTTGCAAGAGGTTGGTCATGATGAGGCCGAAGGTGGAGTAGGGTGCCAGCAGCTGGACGATACTGCCCACGCCTGCTGCCAGTGCCACCAGGAGCACGCCCAGCATGGTGTAGCGCAGCCACGACAGTGCCTTCGAGTAGCTGTAGCGGTTCTTCCGGGCCTTCTTGCCCAGCCATGCGATGACGTCCTGCATGGTGCCCAGCGGACAGATGACGCTACAATAGATACGGCCGAACACCAGTGTCAGCAGCACCAGTATAGCGATGACCACCACGTTGACGGCCAGCACGGCCTCGAGCAGCTGTGCCTTGGCCATCCACGTCAGGTAGTGGTGGGCCGTCCCTGTGAAGTCCATGAAGAGCCACGTGATGCCCAGCAGCATCAGCGTAGCCAAAACAATCCTTATCTTCCGTAAACTCATAAAAGTATTTGTTGTTAATGTTGAGTCAATCTTACAATGACGATGCTGACCTCGTAGAGCAGGTAGATGGGCAGTGCCACGACGAACAGGGTAAAGACGTCAGTCGTTGGTGTGACCACCGCGGCCACGACCAGTATCGCCACAACGGCATGCCGGCGGTAGTTGCTCATCCAGCGGTCGGTAATCAGCCCCATGCGCCCCATCAGTCCGCACACCACGGGCAGCTCGAACACCACGCCCATGACCAGGCTCATGCCTATCAGCGTGTCTACGTACGACTGCAGCGTGAGCATGTTCGCCACGTCGGGACTGACCTGGTAGGTCCCGAGGAACCTCACCGTCAGGGGGAACACGACAAAGTAGTTCACCAGGGTACCCACGAGGAACATCACGTAGGCTGCCCCCACGATGCGCACGGCGTAGCGGCGCTCGTTCTGGTAGAGTCCCGGGCTGACAAAGCGGAACAACTCGTAGAGTACATAGGGCGACGCGGCCAGCAGTCCGGCATAGAGCGCCGTGCGCATGTGTACCATGAACTGCTCGGTCAGTCCGGTGTTCATCAAGCTCAGGTGGAACGGCGCTGCGCCCAGCAGCCGGTAGGTCACGAAGTCGCTGCTCCGGGGAGCCAGCACCACGTCGAACAGCAGGTCTTTCATCAGGAAGGCCGCCACGGCGAAGACCGCCACGGCGACGGCCATGCGTATGAGTGCCGCGCGCAGCACGTCCAGGTGGTCCCAGAAGGTCAGGGTCTGCCCCGCTTCCTCCCTGGGAGGCGAGGCACTGCGCTTGCCATCCATCTTACTGCTCCTGGTCTTTCTCCCCGTCTTTTCCCTCGGGAAGGTCGGCGGAGACATCCTTCATGCCGTCCTTGAAACTCTTCACGCCCTTTCCCAGGCCGTTCATCAGCTCGGGAATCTTCTTGCCGCCGAACAGCAGCAGCACGACGAGGGCAATGACAATGATTTCCTGCATTCCTATTCCAAACAGTAGTAGTCTCATATTCTTCTCTTCTTGTTGTTTTAAGCCTAATCTCCGGCAAAGATACAAAAATAATCCCGACAAAATGCACTTATTCCGTGAAAAAATTGTAACTTTGCCCCCAAATAAACAACATTTAACTATGGAGAACGAACTGATACTGCGCATTTTCGTCGCAGCCATACTCGGAGGCCTCATCGGCCTCGAACGCGAATACCGCTCGAAGGAGGCCGGTTTCCGAACACATTTCCTCGTGGCCATGGGCTCGGCACTCTTCATGATAGTCTCGGCTTACGGCTTCGAGGGAGCCATGAACAGCGACCTGCAGCGCTGGGACGTCTCACGTGTGGCATCACAAGTGGTCAGCGGCATCGGTTTCATCGGCGCAGGCACCATCATCTTCCGCAAGGCTGAGAACGTGGTCAGTGGCCTGACAACCGCCGCCGGCCTCTGGGTCGTCGCCGCCATCGGTCTGGCCTGCGGCGGTGGCATGTACAAGGTAGCCGTAGCCAGTTCGCTGCTGGTACTCATCGGGCTGGAAGCCTTCAACTACTTCCTGCACAAGTTCGATAAAATCAGGAACTGAAGCCCCTCTTTACATCTTATAGTACAGCGCTGCCCCAATGGCAGTGCAGAACTCGGCATACTTCGGAATATGGAAGTGTACCCCGTAAAGATGTTCCAGCATCGGATAGATATCCTTGCACTGAGGGACCAGCGTCAGGTTACCTATCAGTACGAAGTCCTTGATGCCCGAGTTCAGCGACGACAGGATGGCCGCCGAACCAATGGTCTGCAGCACCATGACGATGATGCCCAGGGCGAGGTCCTCCTGGCTGGCGTTATACTGGGCTTTCGAGAACAACGACGCCGTGGCCTCCATGGGCAAGCCCGGCAACGGGTGCGTGGTAATGTCGCCAATGAGCAGGTTAATGTTATGGATGTCGCCCTTCATGGCCAGACTCTGAATCTGCTTCGGGTCGCGCGTGTTCAGCAACACCCGGGCCAGCCCCTGCAGCGTGCCGCCGCCAATGCCAAGGCCCCCGATGTGACGGATGTTCGGTACACTGCGGCCATCCGGACCAGCCTCGTTGTCGCCGTCACACTGCACAAAACTAGTGCCCGTGCCCATGGACACGACAATGGCCTTCGAGAGTCCGCTCTCGAATCTGGCCCCCAGACCATCGGCTATGAACTCGTCAACCTTCTGCGTGGGAATGCCGTAGACAGGCTCGTCGATATACGAGGCCCCGACGCCCGTGAGCATCACCTGCTCCACGTCCTGGAGACTGATCTTGTTGTCGTGCAGATACTTGCCGAACGCCCCGTAGAGCGACGTCACCTGGTCAGCGGCCGTGATGCGGATGGGCGACACCACGCGCCCGTTGCGCAAACCTACTATCTTCGTGGTCGAAATACCCACGTCAATACCTATTACAATTCCCATACCTTTTCTCGTTTTGCCGGCAAAGGTACGAAAAATATTCAGAACACGCCAAATACTCTCCTCCATTCTCACCGGCGTTAACGTCTTTTAAAGCTCCACACCCCCTGACAAGCGCTTACCTCCCGAGCTGCTCCCATTTACCTCCCAATTACATCCCACCCTTAGAATGGGAGCTAAATGGGAGGTAAATGGGAGCAGCTCGGGAGCTAGGCGGGTTTTGAACCTTCGCGGGGACTGTCTGGGAGCTGTTCCGGACCGGCGTTGGACTCATTCCGGGACGGGGATACGAAAAACCCCGCTACGGCAATTGTCGTAAACGGGGTTCATAATGAAAGGAGGAAAAGTGGTACCTCCAGGAATCGAACCGGGGACACACGGATTTTCAGTCCGATGCTCTACCAACTGAGCTAAGGCACCAA
>JAEEGL013254812.1_pt1 | contig 14060 bp, 15 predicted proteins | sample 9134231 | NCBI WGS metagenome assembly JAEEGL01 (sample SAMN16246548, study PRJNA631951) | gut metagenome | biome: gut microbiome; feature: rumen; material: fiber-attached | host: Bos | place: Iran: Karaj | collected 2018-10
AGCACATTCCGCTGGAGCGCTTCATACCGCGCGCCGAGGAGATCGCCCCGCCTAAAGTCAAGTAAGCCTGTGCTGAACCCGCCATGTTCAACTTCCTCATCAAGCTCCTGAATGACGGCGGTCCCCTCATCTACGTCATTCTCTTCATGCTGCTGGTCGCGCTGCTGATTGTCATCGACCGCTTCGTCTATCTCCATCGCGCCCGCGTGGACACCTTCGAACTGTTGCGCGGCCTCATGACCCAACTGCGCAACGGCAATGTCAAGGAAGCCATCGTGAACTGCGACGTGCGCACAGGCCCCGTGGGGGAGATCTTCCGCACGGCCATCGAGCACTGGGGCGAGGGGGAGCGCGGCGTCCGCTACGCCGTGGAGGACACGATGCGGCTGCTCCTGCCGCGCCTGGAGCGCAACATGCGCATCCTGAAGGCCATCGCCTCCATCACGCCCATCCTCGGGATGCTGGGAACGCTGTGCGCCATGATCGCGGTCTTCAGCACGCTCAACGAGCACAACGGCCAGTTCGTGGGCGTCATGCCGCTGATGGGGCATATTTCGCGCGCCCTCATCTGCACTGCCACCGGCCTGGTCGTCTCCCTTGTCTGCAACCTCCTCCATGCCGTCCTCGTTGAGAAGGAGGAGAAGCTGCTCAACGAGATGGGGAAGGGCGCCTCCGAAATCACCTATTTCCTGGCCACGAATCCGCCGCCGACGAATGCGCCTGCGGCGGGCCACGCGGCGGGCGCCGCGCCTGACGCCAGCCCAAACGAGGAGTAAGCCACGGTTATGTATGTCTGGCGCACCAAGCAGCGGGATTCCCTCTCCGACGCCTTTATCTTCGGCGCCGGCCTCATGAGCCTTTTCTTCATCCTGCTCATGCTGGTGCTTATCAGCAACAGCCAGATCTCCCTGCCGGGCACCACAGTCCGCCTTCCCGCCCTTGAACATGTCCGCGTCACCACCGTTGACAAGCTTGTCATCACCGTCACGCGCGATTCGGAGCTCTTCTTCAACGGGGCGCTGCTCTCTTGGGACGATCTGGCGATCCGCCTCTCGGAGCGCGTCGAGGAGAGCCGTCTGGAGGATGATGTGAACGTTAAGCCCATGATTGTCGTCTGCGCCGATCGCGAAGTCAACCTGCAGACCTGGTTCCGCCTGGCCGACATGGCCCGCAATCTTGGCCTCGACATTTATTTGGCGTCCGAACAGCCCGACGCGGGCGCCCCTGAAAAGAAGAATGGCAATGCCCACCTGGACGAACAACTCTGACCGCCCAGCGGAAGCCTCTGGCGCACCGGGGCTTGCCTCGGCCGCGCCAGCCGAAATCGGCCTTCCGGAGGTCGTCCATCGGCCGCGCACCTGGCGGGAGCGGTCGCTGTGGCGCTTCATGATGGCGGCCGTAGTCCTGGCCATCCTCCATGTCCCCTTCCTCTTCGTGGATTTCAAGTCAGAGGAGCCGGCCGGCCTGCAGGAGAAGCCTTTGCCGGAGGTCGTTTCGCTGCCGTCGACGCCCAAAGCACCGGATGGCACGAATGACGCCGTGTCGGGATTTTACGGCTGGCTGCGGCTTGCCAGCCCCACGCAATGGTATTTTCCGGATGCGCAGGAAGGCTTCTCTGCCGCCAACAGGCCGGCTGCCCGGCCGGGCGAACCTGCCTTCCCTGAATATAGTCAGCCAGCCTACGCGCTTGGGCGCTTCCTCTTCGGTGCCAAACAACTGACGATTCCGCCCGCGAATGTGGCCGGCACGGCACCGGAGCTGTGGTGGCGGGTGCCTGAACGGCCACTGCCGCCGGAGGCCGCCATGGCCACCGCCATGGCTGACACCGCCCTGCCTGAGCCGACGCGCCGCATTGACTGGCGTCTGGCGGACGGACGGCTTTTGGCCGACCCGCCCCTCTTGGATGCCGCCGGCGTCGAAATCTGGCGCAAGCCGGAGACGCGCAGCCGTCTGGAAGAGAGCGACAGCGATGGCGTCACTTGCCTGGAGGTCGTCTTTATGGGGCCTGCGCGCCTTCCTGGCACGGAGGAAGGCGCCGCCTTACGCAACCGCCTGCGCCTTCCGCGCATCGTCCTGCGCCAGTCCTGTGGCGTGCCCGCATTGGACGCCGCCGCCCAGCGCGCCCTCCGGTCAAAGCTGCGAAACGCCTACACAGGCGACACGCCGCCGGACGCCGGCAGCATCACCCTCAGCATCAGTTGGTAGCCTTTCCATGTCAGTGGCCGATGGATTAATCCTTTATACGTTGATACTTGTCGTGGCCGCCGTTTTGGCGTGGCTCACCGACACGCTCTGGTACAGCAATCACGACTGGAGCATTTCCAAGTCGCGTCTCATGAGCTGCGGCAAATGCGGCCATGTCTTCCTGTTGGGGCGGCAGTGCCTCGACCGCCGTTGTCCCGTTTGCGGCGCCCGCGCCCACCATTTCCGCATGCCCTATTCGGGCGTCCATGAGACGATGGTCCGCCGCGCGAACAACCTGAAGGGGTAGGGCAGGGGCTATGCGCATTGTCAGCGGCTACGCCGGCGGCATTCGTCTGGAGGTTCCCAAAGACGACGACATCCGCCCCACGGAGGACAAGGTCAAGGAATCGCTCTTCGCGACTTTGGGCGACCTGCGCGGCCGCCGCGTCCTCGACCTCTTCTCCGGCACGGGCGCCCTTGGCCTGGAGGCGCTCTCGCGAGGCGCCGTGGAAGTCGTTGCCGTGGAGGCTGACGCACGCCACGGCGCTTCCATAGAGCGCAACCGCGCGGCCGTCCTCAAGGCCATGGGGACACATGCCGCCGAGACCGTCCACCGCCTCATGCTTTGTGACGTGAAGGCCGCCCTGCGGCAACTGCCAGAGGCAGCCTTCGATCTCATTCTCGCCGATCCGCCCTATCACGTTCCAGAGGGGCAGTTTGGCGGCAAGGAGCTTCTTCTTTCGCAGGACGCCCTCCGCGTGGCGGCAGACGGCGCCCTGCTCGTGCTGGAGCACGCAACCGCCACCACGAACCTTCCATGGATGCCGGATGGCCCATGGCGCCTCCTGAAGAGCCGTTCCTTCGGCATCCGCACGGTCTCCTTCGCGCGAAAAGCGGAGGAAAATTCTTAACTTGTTTATAAGGAGATAGTTATGGATTTCAGCGAATTGCTCAAGCGCCGCACTGTCCGCCGCTTTGACCAGAAGCCCTTGACGCGTGACGAAGTGCGCGCCATCCTGGAGGCGGCACGGCTGGCCTCCTGCGCCGCCAACCTCCAGCGGCTGCGCTACATTGCGGTCATGGAGCCGTCTCTGGTCGCCGCCATCCTGCCGCACACCGCCTTCGGCATGATGGTCCATCCGAAACGGCAGCCTGTCGCGGGCGTGACTTCGCCCACCGCCTTCATCGCGGTCTGCTCCACATGCGACCCCAACGACGGCCTCCACGCGGACGCGGGCGCCGCCATCCAGAGCATGGAGTTCGCCGCATGGAACCTCGGCATTGGCGCCACATGGCTTGGTTCCCACAAGAAGCCTGAGGTCGCCGCGCTGTTGGGCGTCGAAGATCCAGAGCGCATCCTCTACATGGTGGCGTTGGGGCGGCCGGGGGAGACCCCCTGTCGTGAAGATGTCGCTGCGGATGCCTCCGTCAAATACTATCTGGACGAAAGCGACCGCCTCCACGTTCCAAAATACACTGTCGACGCCATTACGACTTGGAAATAAGGGCGGGGCCACTGCTGTGGATTAATTCCCCGAATGTCAGCGGGGATTTGTCGTCCACTATGGCATTAAATGCAAAAGGCGTAATAAAATCTTGACACATTCACATGATTCATGCGAAAGTGTCAAGATTTTATGATTGGCCTGTCATTGCTTTGGTGAATACACCCGTGTTTCCTCCTCTATCGGTTGCATATTCCAGAATGGCCTGCCATTCCAGGCATTCACCGCGCCGTCGGCAATTCCCAAGAAGGGGGTGAAAGGCAGGGCGAACACAAACCAGCCGAGTTCTTTCTGAGTATAGATTGCATGGAAACATTCTCCTGCACGGCAACAGATTCCAGCCAACATATCTGGCACGAGATTCAGCGGAAACAAAAGCATGTTGGTGGTTTTCTGTTTGGTGGCCTCCCATGCGGCTTTCTCTTCTTGCTTCTTCTGCTCGGAATACTTTTTCGCGCATTCAGGACATTGCCAATATTGCCGAAGGCCCTGCGGAATGCCCGCCAAAATGGGCGCACTGTCATCTGCGCCATATAGGATTACCAGGGGAATTCCATTTTGGATGGCGTATGTCCGCAGAGTCCGTGTCCACGGATAGTCCTTCAGCGGATTGGCAAGTCTCTCTTCGCTTCGGTCATAGACAATGATACGATATTCGCCGCTTTCCCACAGCTGATTCAGCTTCTGGCAAGTGGCGTCAACGTGAGTCGTCCTCTCTCCGTCAGGGAAGACGAGGACATTGGAGGCGCCTTTTTTCTTGGCGGAATACAAAGGATGCACAAGAAGCACCTGTTCCTCCGTGAAGTCGGGTATCCCGTGCCCCTCCTCACAATACATGTCGGACGGAAGGCTCGGCCAAAGCACCGCCTCGTCAAGACGGTAGCCCTTGGAGACACAGCCTGTCAACGACAGGCAGGCAAGGACGCACAGAAGAATGGCCGCGAACAGTGAATTGAAGTGTTGATTTCTTTTCATTTCTTTTTCCTGAATGCTCTGTTGTTCTCTATGAAGGGCTGCAATGGGAAGGCGCCCTCCCTTCTTTGTTCTATGCGCGCCTATTTTTCAGTAAGATTCTCGCGGATGGCGTCGATTTCCTGCTGTGTGACGCCGATGTCGAGGAGATACTTCTCGACTTGTTCCTGGCGGGTGCCTTCGGGGGCGTAGGCCTGGATGTTCTTGAGCCATGCCTGCAAGTAGGGGATGGTGCGTGAACGGTAGAAGTTGGCGTTGGAGCTGAGTTCGTAGTCGATGAAGGCCTGCTCCTCATCCACGCCCAAAAGGAAATTGAGGAGGAGAGCCACCTCGCCTGTGCGGTCCACGCCGCCCCAGCAGTGGAAGTAGATGGGGTAGTTGTCCTTGTCGGCGAAGACGCGCATGGTGTCGCGCCACAGCGGGAACTGGGCCTCCTTGTTTGCGGGTTCGAAGCTGTTGTAGGCGTTGACGGCGAAGTGGAGCCATTTGACGGTGGGGCCCAGGGGGCTTTCCGTCATGCCCTTGACCTGGTTGTCGTAGCGCAGGTCGAGGTCGGTCCGGATGCCGAGTTCCTCAAGCATGACGATCTTGCCGTTGTCGTCGATGGCGAAGGGATCCTGCAACTGGGTGCCGCGGTAGAGGAAGCCCTGGCGGGTGCGCCCGCCGCCCTGAATGTCCTTGCCGCCCCAGTCGCGCACATTGACGGGACCGGTGGCCGACACGAGGATCTGGCGGACGGGGCCCTGGGTGGTGAAGATGTATGTGTCGGAGCACTTCTTGCCAGAGCGGACGCGCCAGCAGTAGTCGCGCCAGATCTCCAGATTATAGACCTTCGCGTTGTAGTCGTCGGTCACGACGCGCCTCTCGAAGGTCTTGAAATCTTTGTCGCGGGAGATTTCCAGGGTAAAGGGCGGCGGCAGTTTCGTCTCCCAGGCGAAAACCACGGGATTGGGCTGCCCCTTGACATCCATGTATTTCTCGTTAGGGAAGGTCTCCGCCTTCTTGTGCATGTTCTCGGCCATGACCTGGCGCCAGTCGTCGCGCATGCATGTGACGCAGTCGCCCGGCTCGGGGCACACGATGGAGAATAGGGGAGTCTCTTTGCCGCAGGCCCCCAGGAAGAGCAGGGCGGCCACCAAGAGGATATAGGAAAGGCGGATCAGTTTTTTCATGGCGTGTTTCCTTGTGTTGTCTGCTATGAATGCAAAAGAATGTCAGGCGAGCCGCAGGGAGGACATGGCCTTGGTGCGGTCGTCGTGGAAACGCACGGCGGCATTGTCGCTGTCGCCCTCGGGGCCGTTCACGGTGCCGAGATAGCGGCAGACGGCGTAGCTCTCCATCTTGGCATTGTATTCCTCCAGCCAGCGCGCTTCTTCGGCCGCCTCGTCCTCAGTCCGTTCCGGGAACTTGAATTTTCGTCCGTGGATTCGGAGGCGGAAGGGCTTTGGGGTAAGGCGTGCGCGGTAGCAGTTCTGGAGGCGGCAAAGCGAGGCGTAGAGGGGGTCTGCGTGGAATTGTTTCATCAACGGGCCGCTGTCTTTGCCGGCGATGCCGCAGTCCGGCAAGAGCAGGCGGTAGCCCGCCTTTGTGCGGTAGACGCGGATCTGGCAGCCGCGCGCAAAGGGGCCTGCGCCCGCCAGCGCCGCCACGCGGTCAAGGTCTGTCGTGCTTCCCTTGCGGCCAAAGAGGCCAGCCAGCCAGTGGAAGAGGCCGCCAGAGCACGGAAGGCTTCCGTCGATGTCGATGAAGGCCAGCTGGGTTGAATTGAGGACCTCCGCGCCATAGCGGTTTCGCGTCACGATGTTCTCCGGCGACAGTTCGCGCAGGATCTCCTCACGGATGGGGCGCTCGTCGTAGGACCACGGTACGGCGTCCTCCGACAGGAATTTCTGCAGGCCGTCAAGCAATTGTTCACCGCATTGGCGCGCCGCCTCTTCAGAGGCGTTGGAATAGCCGTAGACAGAAGTCGGCTGGACAAAGCTTTTCTCCTTGTCCGGCAGCAGGATGTCGCGGCTGCATTTAGTCCAGTAGCGGTAGATTCTCATGAGAGTGGGGAATTAGCAATTAGCAATCAATTCTTGAAGAACAAAAGAAAAAGGGGGAAACCCATTGTTCATTGTGCTTTGGAACATTGGCTAATTGCTAGCTGTCTTGCGGAATTTGGCAATGAACATGGCGTCGCAGTCGCCGTCCCATGGCCACAGTTGCAACGTGCCGTCGGTGGCCTGGCCGGTCAGGGGATTCTGGAAAACCTCCAGGGTGAAATCTGGGTGGGATTCTAGGAACGCTTCGACGACGCCGAGATTCTCCTGCCGGAAGAGGGAGCATGTGGCATAGACCAGGACGCCGCCGGGGCGGACGCCGCTGCTGGCGGTCGCCAGCAGACGGCCCTGGAGGGCGGTGGCGGAGGGGATGTTTTCCGGCAGCGTATTCCAGCGGCCCTCTGGGGCGCGTCGCCAAGTGCCGGAACAGGTGCAGGGGGCGTCGACAAGCACGCCGTCGAAGCGTGGCGTGGCATCTTTGCCCTGCCTGCCATCCCAGACTTTGGTGCGCAGATTGCTCAAATGGGCGCGGCGTGCGCGCAATTTGAGGTCCTCCAGCTTGTTGGCGCGGATGTCGGTGGCCAGGATGCTGCCCTTGTTTTGCATCAAGGCGCCCAGATGGAGGGACTTGCCGCCGCCGCCGGCGCAGACGTCCCACCATTGTTCGCCAGGCTCGGGCGCGGCGATGCGCACCACGCACTGCGAAGCCAGATCCTGCAATTCGAAGTCGCCTTCTTGAAAGGAGGGAAGGGCGCGCAGATTGGCGGAGGTATTCCGGATGGCGAAGGCGCCTTTCATCGTGGGGTGTGGCAGCAGTCTGACCGTGCCCTCGCTATCACGTTCCACGACCGCCCTCAGCTGCGCGAGGTCCCTGGTCTGGGCGCGCAGCCAGACAGGCGGCCGACGCTGTTGCCAGGCCGTCAGTTCCAGAGCATCATGCCCTTCTGGCAGCGGCATGAGTTCTGCCGCCAGCCAATCGGGCAGCAGCTCTTCGACCGTCAGCGGCGGCATGGTCTTGTCTTTGAAGAACACGCGCAGGTACTTGCGGCGTTCCGGAATGGGCGTGTCGGTCGGTAGGTTGAAGAAGAGGTCGGGGAAGAGGCCGGCCTCGCGCAGCCAGAAATTGACGGAAGGCGGCAGGTCGAAACGGTTCTCCAGAAGCCAGGCAGCCGCGAAGATGCCGTACCAGTCCGACGAGTGGAGGACGGCTGCGGCCTCACCTTGAGGCACGGGGGCCAGCGCATCGGGGGCCATCTTGCGCAGCCAGCCCCACCAGCGAAGCACGGAGAAGAGCGTCTCGGAGATGATGCGGCGGTCGCGCGAGCCGAACTGATGGTTTTCTGCAAGGAGGGCGCGCAGAGCGCGGTCGGCAGGGCGGCGCTCCCGCAGCGTCTCCGCCAGCACGGTCAGGACGACTTGCGCACAGATGCGCGCCTGCGTGGCGATGCGGTTGGCGGGCATGGCGGCTGCCCCCTTGCCTTCACCATGCTTCGTCGGCGTGGATTGCTCTTTTTTGCTTTTGGGGTTCATGATGTTGCGGAGTTACCGCGTGGCCGCCGTCTCTGCGGCCTGGACGGTGTTGTGGAGCAGCATGGTGATGGTCATGGGGCCGACGCCGCCGGGAACGGGCGTGATGAGTGAGGCGATCTCCCTGACCGCCTCGAAGTCCACGTCGCCCACCAGACGGTAGCCGCGCGGAGTCTCTGGCGCGGGGATGCGGTTGACGCCCACGTCGATGACCACCGCGCCTGGCTTGACCATGTCCGCGGTGATGGTATGCGGCGCGCCCACGGCGGCGATGAGGATGTCTGCCTGCCGCGTGTAGGCGCCTAGATCAGGCGTGCGGCTGTGGCAGAGGGTGACCGTGGCGTCGCCGCCAGGCCCCTTGCGCATCAGCAGGTTCGCCAGCGGCTTGCCGACGATGTTGCTGCGGCCAACGACGACCGCATGGGCACCGGCGGTCTTGACGCCGCTGCGCAGTAGCAGTTGGATGATGCCGTTGGGCGTGCAGGAGACGAAGCCTGGCTGGCCCAAGACGAGGCGTCCCACGGAGACGGGGCTGAAACCGTCCACGTCCTTGCTGGGGTCAATGGCGGCGATGACCTTTTCGGGGTCGATGTGCTTCGGCACGGGAAGCTGGACGAGGATGCCGTGGATGGCGGGATCGGCGTTCTTGCGCGCGATCAGGGCGAGCAGCTCCTCCTGCGTGGTCGTGGCGGGGAGGCGGTTGTCGTCGGAGAAGAGGCCGATTTCGGCGCAGGCCTTCTCCTTGGCGGAGACGTATGACTGGCTAGCGGGATCTTCGCCGACGAGAATGACGGCCAGGCCGGGCGTGATGCCTTTGGCGGCCTTCAGCGCGGCCACGCGCTCCTTGAGTTCGCTGCGGATGGCGGCGGCAATGGCCTTGCCGTCAATGATTGAGGCGGACATGTCCTTATTCCTATTATTAATTAGGGTGCTTTGGGTTCAGGGACGAGTTTGTCCCATGTGACGGTGGCAGGCTCAGGCGGCATGGGGGTCTTGGTTTCCATGCAGTAGCGCAGTTCGTCCTCGCGGTCGCGGTCGCTCCACCAGAAGAGGTCGCCGCTGTCGCCGCCGTATTTTCCGAAGAGGGTGGCGGGGCGCCCGAAGCGGTTCCAGTAGAGTGTGCGTGTGTAGTTGAGGTTCCAGAGGAGGATGTAGGGGCACTGCTCGCAGAGGCGGCGGTCGATCTGGCGCAGGATTTCGTTCCGTTTGGCGGTGTCGAACTCGGTCTTCTGCAATTCAATGAGGCGGTCCACCTCGGGGTCTGCGAAGCCTGTAATGTTGCTGGAGCCCTTCTGGGCCGCTTCGCGGGAGGACCAGAGCTGCTCTGGATCCTTGAAGAGGCCGCCGCCCCAGGCGGCCCATGTCATGTCGAAATTGAAGTCGTCCATGTCCTTGGCCCAGGCTGACCAGTCCTTGCTGACGATGGTCATGGTGATGCCGGCGTCCTTGAGGGCCTCGTTGAAGACGGCGATGAACTTGTCGTTGCCGCCTCGGCTGAGGAACTCGAACTTGAAGGGCTGCCCGTCCTTCTCCAGGAGGCCGCTCTGCGGATTGGTCTTCCAGCCGGCCTCCGCCAGCAGCTGTCGCGCCTTGCCTGGATCATAGGCGTATTCGGGATTCGCGCAGGGATGCGCCTCGTCGTAGAGGTCCTCCCAATAGGAGCGGTGGAGGAAATACTGGTTGAACATCATGGCCTTGTTCATGAAGGGGCGGTTCAGCAGATGGGCGAGGGCCTTGCGCACACGCACGTCTTGGAAGAGGGGACGCCGCATGTTGAAGGCAAATCCTTGCATGCCAACAGGTTGATGATTATAGACGGCCTGCTTGACAATCCAGTTGTTGCGCAGCGAGGCCAGCCGCTCTTCCAATTTATACCACTGGGCGGCCGAATAGATGGTCATCTGGTCGATCTCGCCTTTCTTGAAGGCCTCGAAGGCGTTGAGCGAATCCTCGAAGAAACGCATCTTGAGGCGGGCGAAGTTGTAGATCCCTTGGCTGGCGGGATAGTCGCTTCGCCACCAGTCATCCCGCTTTTCCAGCAGGAGATATTCGCCTTCGCGCAGCGTGGCGATGCGATAGGGGCCGGAGACGACGGGAAATTCGAAATTGAGCAGGTTGAAGTCTTGCTTTGCATAGGCGTGCTTGGGCAGGATGTGGAAGCCGCCGACGGTGGCCAGATTCTCCCAATGGATGTCGCGGGCGCGGAAACGGATGCCGCCGTCGGGCAGGATGACTGGCTCCTCCAGACGCTCCATGCTGTAGCGGAAGGGGCCCGTCAGATTGTGCGGGTCCACGAGAGCCTGATAGGTCCAGAGGACATCCTCTGCGGTGACGGGCACGCCGTCGCTCCAGCGGGCCTTCGGATCGATCCAGAAGGTAAACTCGCGCTGGTCGGCAGAGATTGTCCATCGGCAGGCGAGGGCAGGCGTGTACTCCAAGTTGCGGCTGTCAATGGAGAGGAGCGTCTCATAGAGGAGGCCCATCACCTGGCTGCTGATGGTGCTATTATCCAAATAGTAGTTGAGGCTTTTCGGAGAAGGGCCGAGATATTCGGTGAACTCGCCCCCCCGTCGCGCCTCGTCCGGCGCCGCCGCCGGATCGGGCTGCTCGCGCCAGCCTGCCGCCGGAAAGACGGTGACGGACGGCGCGACAGGATTCTGCGCAAGGCATAACCCTGCGCAGAACAGCAGGATGAGAGGCAGGAGACGCATGAAGTAGTCGCGGTCAGATGGCTTCGGGCATGATGTAGTACATCACGCCTGGCTTGAGAGTAGTTGCGGCGGCAGGAAGCCCCTCCACGCGCAGGGTCGTGTTGCTGCGCGACGAGAAGAGCGCCTCCAAAAAGTCGGAGGACGCCCGCGTGGCGCGGAAGACCTCCGCGTTCTCATGGCCGCAGAGGCTGCGGGCCTTGGCGATGGCCTCGTTCATGCCGCCCAACTGGTCGATCAGGTGGTAGTCGAGGGCGGCCTGGCCGGAAACGGGACGCCCGTCGCCGAATTCCGCCTTCCTGACGTCGTCCGCCGTGGGGAAATATTTGGGGCGCCCTTTGGAGACGACTTCGCAGAAACGGCCGAAAGTCTCGTCGATGAGGCCCTGCATGTAGGCCGTCTCTTCGTCGGTGGGTTCGCGCATTCCCGACCCGATGTCCTTCAGCTTGCCAGAGCGATACACCATCGGCTTGACGCCCAGCTTGTCCATGAGGCCATGGTATTCCACGCCAGACATGATGACGCCGACGCTGCCGGTCAGGCAGACGGGGTTCGCCACAATCCACGAGGAGCCGCTGGCGATGTAGTAGCCGCCGGAGGCGCCCATGGCCCGCATCATCGTCACCACGGGGAGGCCGGAGGAGACGATGGCGTCGATCTCCTGCCGGATTTCGTCGCTGGCGACCACTTCGCCGCCAGGCGTGTTCATGTCCAGGATGATGGCGGCCACGCTCTCGTCCTTGCGCACTTCCTTCAGGAGGGCGATGAGGCGGTTCGCGGCGACGAGGCCATCGTCGCCGAAGAGGCTGTTGCTGCTGCCGACGATGATGCCGTGTATGTCGATGACCGCCACGCGCCCCTCGCCGAAGCCTTCTTCGACGACATGCTCATTCATGCTGGCGCCGACGCCGGGCTTGCCGCTGATGGAATCCGACAGGCCGGAGACCATCTTGGACATGCCGACAAAGAAGAGGACGACGCAAAGGATGAGGAGGAGCAGGCTGAAGAGACAGCCGGCGCAGGAGCCGCAGCAGAAGGCGAGGATGCCGCTGCCCCGGTTGGCGGGAGGCGGCGTTGCCGGCTGGACGGGAGGCGGCTGCGGCACGGGCGACGCATAGACGGAGGGATGGTGCAGCGGCGGCGGGGTTCCGGCGGAGGAAGGCCGGGCTGGTTCGCCGATGGAACCTGCATTTCGTTCCGTTGTCGCAGACGGCTGGATGGGCGTATTCTCTTCCATAAGGCTGAGTTCGGTCGGGGGTTGCAAGGGAGCGAAGGACTATGGCTGGGGCTTCTTGTCGCCGCCGGGTTCAAGATAGTCGACGCCTTCGATGGCGGGTCGGGCGTGTTCAATGCGCAGGTAGCCGGTGGCGCGCGAGAGGGTTGGCGGCAGGCCGTCGGAGCTCTTGTAGAAGCGCTTCTGGCGCATCTTCAGGTTGTAGCCGTCGAAGCCCATGATGTAGTACACGAAAAGTTTGGGGCGCAGCTGCAGGAGGATGTGGACGAGGTTGGGGCCGTCAAGCTCCATCTGGGGCTTTTCGCCGTCGATGTAGTCGCCCAGCCGGAAGCTGGCATAGACATTTTCGTCGTCCTCGACGCGCAGATAGTAGATGTCCTGCTCCACATCTGCAAAGCGCATGAGGGTCAGCTTCAGGGTCTTGATGAGGTCGGTGTCGCTCTTGGAGGGCATGCCGATGGTCTGGACCAAAAGCGGAGTTCCGTCGTAGACTTCGATGTGGACGGGTTTGGAAAGATGGATGGAAGGCAGCCGCGGATGGCTTAGGTACGCGGTGACGGCGTATTTGTCTTCCTTTTGCATTTCATAGAATTGGTTGATGATGATCCGCAGCTCCCGTGTCTGCCCCGGGCCCAGCTTGAGACCGTTGGCGGGATTGTCCATGAGGGTGAACTGGGCGACATTGCGGCCGCCGCTGGCCTCGACCCTGAAGGTGACGCTGCCGCGGTTGCGCTCGCGGGGCAGGTCGCCGCCGAAGGACAGCGTATTGCCGGAGAGGTTGGTGACCTGAAGTATGAGGGGGATTGGCTCATAGCGCAGATAGCGCGGCTTCTCCGCCGTCAGGCGCAGGGCGATTTGGGCGTGGACGGCGGCCGCCAGCAGGGCAAGCGTCACCACAACCAGACGAAGCGTGGAGGTTGTCTTGGACATGGAGGAAACTCCTTATTTTGTGGGGGAGCGTCGGAGGGCCTCGAAGAGAAGGAGGGTCGCCGCCTGGGCGACGTTCAGGGATTCGGCATGGCCGGGCATCGGAATCGTCACGGCTTCGCCCACCTCGGGGGCGCTGATGCCGTTGCCTTCGTTGCCCACCACCAGCGCCGCGCCGGTGGGGGCGAAGTCGTCGGAGAAGAGCGTTGTCTTGGCGGACATCATCGCGCACCAAATGCGGCGTCCACCCAATGCACGGAATTGCGCGGCCGCGGTCGCCAAATCGGAGAAGCCGTGGAGGGAGAGGGCGAACTGCGCCCCCATGCCTGAACGGACGACCTTGGGAGACCAGGGGTCCGCGCTGGCAGCGGTGTGCCAGACCTGCGTCAGGCCCGCCGCCCATGCCGTGCGCAGGATGGTTCCGAAATTGCCTGGCTCGCGCACTTGGTCGAGGATGAGCGTGCAGACGGGGGAAAGCGAGGCGGGCGTCTCCGCTGGCGGCTTCTCCAGCAGGCAGAGGATGCCCTGCGGGCCCTCCGTCTGGGCGTAGGCGGCAAAGGCGCGTTCCGGAAGACGCTCCGGAACGACGCCTGCCCGTGCCGCCAGCGCCGTCATCTCGGAGGCCGCGTCGGGGGAGGCCTCTTCGGAGAGGAGCATCGCCTTCAGCCAGGCGGGGCGCCGCGTGACGGCCTCGCGGCAGCAGCGCAAGCCCTCCGCCACGAAGTAGGGCGACTTGCGGCGGTTGTGGCGGCTGGCCGCCAGCGCCCGCAGGATTTTGTCAAGGGCGGCAGTCAAGGGCGGCTAAGCGTGGAGCATGTTCTGGCCGCCGGTGACGGGAATGGCCTGGCCTGTCTCGTAGTCCTGCTCGACGCAGTACATGATGGCGCGCGCGACGTCCGACGGCAGGCATCCGCGGTGCATGGGCACCTTCGCCATGTAGAACTCGCGCACGTCCTTGACG
>JAEEGL015784519.1_pt1 | contig 14060 bp, 9 predicted proteins | sample 9134231 | NCBI WGS metagenome assembly JAEEGL01 (sample SAMN16246548, study PRJNA631951) | gut metagenome | biome: gut microbiome; feature: rumen; material: fiber-attached | host: Bos | place: Iran: Karaj | collected 2018-10
CTTATGGGTATGAAGAAGCTCAAGGCTGACGGAAAGCTTACAGATATGGAAAAATCTGAAGAAAACAATGCCTGCACAGTAGTTGTGCCCGTTGACATTGACTATGGTCAGGGCCCAAAGACTGAGAACTGGCTTGTATTTTTCAAGAATGAAACTCACAACCATCCAACAGAGATCGAACCTTTCGGTGGCGCTGCTACCTGCCTTGGCGGAGCTATAAGAGATCCGCTTTCAGGAAGAGGTTATGTATATCAGGCTATGCGTGTTACAGGAGCAGCAGACCCTACTGTTCCTGTAGCTGAGACAATGAAGGGCAAGCTGTCACAGAAGAAACTGGTAAGAGGTGCAGCTGCAGGCTATTCTTCCTACGGAAATCAGATTGGTCTTGCTACCGGTTATGTAAAGGAAGTATATCATCCCGGCTATGTGGCTAAGAGAATGGAGATCGGTGCAGTTATGGGAGCTGCTCCTCAGGAGCATGTTATCAGAGAGAGTGCTGATCCCGGAGATATCATCATCCTCCTTGGTGGAAGAACAGGAAGAGATGGCTGCGGCGGAGCAACAGGTTCATCAAAGGCTCATGACAGCAAGTCCCTTACAAGCTGCGGAGCTGAGGTTCAAAAGGGTAATGCACCTACAGAGAGAAAACTCCAGAGACTTTTCAGAAGACCTGAGGTTTCTGAGCTTATAAAGAAATGTAACGACTTTGGTGCCGGCGGTGTTTCAGTTGCAATCGGAGAGCTGGCTCCCGGTCTTGATATCAACCTTGATCTTGTGCCCAAGAAGTATGCAGGTCTTGACGGAACAGAGCTTGCAATCTCCGAGTCTCAGGAGAGAATGGCTGTTGTTGTTGCGCCTAAGGATGCAGATAAATTCCTTGATTTTGCTGCTGAGGAAAACCTGGAGGCAGTAAAGGTAGCTGTGGTTACAGAGGAGCCAAGACTCGTTCTTAACTGGAGAGGCAAGAAGATTGTAGATATTAAGAGAGCCTTCCTTGATACCAACGGAGCTCATCAGGAGACAACTGTTAAGGTTGAGGTTCCAAAGAAGGAAGACAACTATTTCAATAAGATCGCATCAGATAGTGCTGCAAAGGCTCTTGAGAGCGGCGATGTGAAGGCTGCATGGCTTGGAGAGCTTGAAGACCTTAACGTCTGCTCACAGAAAGGCCTTGTTGAGATGTTTGACTCCTCAATCGGAGCAGGCACAGTTGTTATGCCTTATGGCGGAAAATACCAGCTCACAGAGACACAGGCAATGATCGCAAAGCTTCCTGTACTTTCAGGAAAAACTGATACTGTAACAATGATGAGCTACGGCTTTGATCCTTATCTTTCAAGCTGGAGCCCATATCACGGAGCTGCCTTTGCTGTGACTGAGTCTGTGGCAAGAATTGTTGCAAACGGTGGTGATTATAAGAAGCTTCACTTCACCTTCCAGGAATACTTTAAGAGAATGACTGAGGATCCAAGCAGATGGAGCCAGCCTTTCACAGCTCTCCTCGGAGCTTTTGATGCTCAGATGAAATTTGGAATCGCTTCAATCGGAGGAAAGGACTCAATGTCCGGATCCTTTAACGAGATCAACGTTCCTCCTACACTGGTTTCTTTCGCTGTTGATGTGGAGAGCCTTGAGAACATCATTACTCCTGAACTTAAGAAAGCCGGAAACAAGCTGGTTCAGTTTAAGATTTCAAAGGATGAATTTGACCTTCCTGATTACGAGAAGATCATGGCACTTTATGAAGAGATCAACAAGCTTATGAAGGCAGGCTGCATTGTTTCAGCCTATGCTGAGGACTGCTACGGAATCGCTGCGGCTGTCAGCAAGATGGCCTTTGGTAACGGCCTTGGCGTTAAGATAGCTGATGCTGTTCCTTCAAAAGAGCTCTTTACTAATGATATTGCAGATATTATTGCTGAGGTTCCTGCAGACAAGCTTGCTGAAGTTCTTAAGGTAGCAGGCAGCAGAGAGATCGGTGAGGTTACTGATAAGGCTGCATTCGAGGCTGCAGGCGCTTGCATCTCAATGGAGGAAGCTCTTGCAAGCTGGAAAGGAAAGCTTGAGAAGGTATTCCATTCAACTGTAAACGAGGAAAAGACTGCAGTTGAGAGCCCTCTTTTCAAGGCTGACAGTGTATATGTATGCAAGCATAAGGTTGCAAAGCCTACAGTATTCATTCCTGTATTCCCCGGCTCAAACTGCGAGTATGACTCTGCAAAGGCTTTTGAGAGAGCAGGAGCTGATGTAGTAACCAAGATCTTCAGAAACAGAAATGCTCAGGATATCACAGAGTCAGTTGCTGAGTTTAAGAAGGCTATTTCAAACGCACAGATCATCATGTTCCCGGGTGGCTTCTCTGCCGGTGATGAGCCTGATGGAAGTGCAAAATTCTTCGCAACAGCTTTCCAAAATGAAGAGATCAGGGCTGCTGTTGATGAGCTTTTACATAACAGAGACGGACTTGCTCTTGGAATCTGTAACGGTTTCCAGGCTATGATCAAGCTTGGTCTTGTGCCAAACGGAAAAGTTACAGGACAGGATGAGAACTCACCTACACTTACCTACAACACAATTGGAAGACATATTTCCAAGATGGCTTATATAAAGGTTGTTTCAAATAACTCACCTTGGCTTCAGAAGGCAGAGCTTGGCGGAGTATACGCAAACCCTGCATCTCACGGAGAGGGAAGATTTGTTGCGCCGGAGGATGTTCTGAATGAGCTCTTTAAGAACGGACAGATCGCAACCCAGTACTGCGACCTTGATGGCAATGTAACAATGGATGATGAGTGGAACATTAACGGTTCCTACAGAGCTGTTGAAGGAATCCTTTCTCCTGATGGAAGATGTCTTGGAAAGATGGCTCACTCAGAGCGTCGCGGCGATGGAGTAGCCATCAACATCTTCGGAGAGCAGGATCTTAAGATCTTTGAGAGTGGTGTTGAGTACTTCAGATGATATAGGGATCCGGAGCAATACGTATATCATCATTAAGGTAAATTAATTCAGGAGGAGATTTATGAAAGCTTTTTTGATACTGGAGGATGGAACGATCTTCACCGGTAAGCATATTGGTGCAGATAAAGATGTTATAAGCGAGATCGTTTTTAACACCTCTATGGCTGGATATACAGAGGTTTTTACGGATCCGTCCTATGCAGGACAGGCTGTTTGTATGACCTACCCGCTGATTGGTAACTATGGCGTATGTCTGGATGATATGGAGTCGGAAAAACCTTGGGTTGACGCTGTCATCGTTAGAGAGCTTGCAAAAGTTCCTTCTAATTTCAGATGTGATATGTCACTACAGCAGTTTTTGGAGAAGTATGAGGTACCCGGAATTGAGGGCATTGATACCAGGGCGCTGGTAAGGATCCTAAGAGAAAAAGGTACCATGAACGGAATGATCACCACAAATGAGAACCTTAAGTTTGAGGATGTGAAGGAAAAGCTTTCAGCCTATACTACAGGAGATGTGGTATCCAAGGTTTCCTGCAAGGAGAAGTATTTGATCAAGGGCGTTTCTGAGCTTTCAGAGAATGGACCTTTATCAGGAAGTGCAGCTTTTGACAAGGAAGCTTATGAAAAGTGCCTGGCAGGAGATAAGAGCTTTAGAGAGAAAAAGCCTGCCATCGTTAAAAAGCTTAATGGAAAGGGCTTTAAGGTTGCACTTCTGGATGTTGGCGCAAAGAAGAATATCGCCGATTCACTGGCTGCAAGGGGCTGTGATGTTACAGTTTATCCATACAATGCCACAGCAGAAGAAATCTTAAAGGATGAGCCCGATGGCATCATGCTTTCCAACGGCCCCGGAGATCCGAAGGAATGTGTTTCGGTTATAGCTGAGGTTAAAAAACTCTATGACAGCCAGGTTCCGATTTTCGCAATCTGCCTTGGACATCAGATCATGGCTCTTGCTACAGGAGCTGATACCTACAAGCTAAAGTATGGTCACAGAGGCGGAAACCATCCTGTAAAGGATCTTGAGACAGGAAGGGTATACATTTCTTCACAGAATCACGGTTATGTGGTAGATACACTAAAGCTTGATAAGAACGTCGCAAAGCCGGCATTCATAAATGCCAATGATGGAACAAACGAGGGACTGGCCTATGTGGGCAAAAACATTTTTACCGTTCAGTTCCATCCTGAGGCATGCCCCGGACCACAGGATTCAAGCTACTTATTTGACAGATTTATTCTAATGATGCGCGAGAGAGGATAAGTAAATGCCACGTAATAAAGATGTAAAAAAGGTTCTTGTTATAGGTTCAGGACCTATTGTTATAGGACAGGCTGCGGAGTTTGACTACGCTGGAACTCAGGCATGCCGTTCATTAAAGGAAGAGGGCATTGAGGTTGTACTTGTAAACTCAAACCCCGCTACGATCATGACAGATAAAGACATTGCTGATGAGGTTTATATTGAGCCTCTGACAGTGAAGGTCCTTGAGCAGATAATTGAAAAGGAAAAACCGGATTCAATTCTGCCTACTCTTGGAGGCCAGGCCGGACTTAACCTTGGAATGGAGCTGGATGAATCAGGCTTTTTGGCTTCGCATAATGTAAAGCTTCTTGGAACCTGTGCTGAGACCATCAGAAAGGCTGAGGACAGACAGGAATTCAAGGACACTATGGAAAAGATCGGAGAGCCCTGTGCAGCTTCTCTTGTTGTCCACAACGTTCAGGATGGTGTGGCTTTTGCTGCAAAGATTGGCTACCCGGTTGTTCTTCGTCCAGCTTTTACACTTGGAGGATCAGGCGGCGGTATTGCTCACAATCAGGCAGAGTGTGAGGAGATTCTGGAAAATGGTCTCAGACTTTCCCGCGCAAATGAGGTACTTGTTGAGCGCTGCATCGCAGGCTGGAAGGAAATCGAGTACGAGGTAATGAGAGACTCTGCAGGTAACTGTATCACAGTCTGCAACATGGAAAACATTGATCCTGTAGGTGTACACACAGGTGACTCCATTGTTGTGGCTCCTTCGCAGACGCTTTCAGACAAAGAGTATCAGATGCTTCGTAGCGCTGCTCTTAACATCATCGATGAGCTCAAGATAACAGGTGGCTGTAACGTTCAGTTTGCACTTCACCCTACCAGCTTTGAGTACTGCGTAATCGAGGTTAACCCAAGAGTCAGCCGTTCCTCAGCTCTTGCATCAAAGGCTACCGGATATCCGATCGCCAAGGTTGCTGCAAAGATTGCTCTTGGATATACACTGGATGAGATCAAGAACGCTATTACAGGAAAGACCTACGCAAGCTTTGAGCCTGCACTTGACTACTGCGTAGTTAAGTTCCCTCGTCTTCCTTTTGATAAATTCATTACCGCAAAGAGAACCCTCACAACACAGATGAAGGCCACCGGCGAAGTAATGAGTATCTGCACCAATTTTGAAGGTGCAATGATGAAGGCTATAAGGAGTCTGGAGCAGCATGTTGACTGCCTTACAAGCTACGATTTTTCTGAGCTTGATGATGACGAGCTCATGGACAGACTTAAAGTTGTTGATGACCAGAGAATCTGGGTTATCGCAGAGGCCCTTAGAAGAGGACTTAGTCATGAGGAAATTCATGACATAACTATGATAGACCTTTGGTTTATCGATAAGATCCACTCACTTGTCAAGATGGAGCTTAAGCTCCTGAGACTTGGCGAAAAGAGCACAATTGCAAGGCATAAGGTATCGGAGGAGAATGTATCAGAGTATGAGGAAGCCAAGAAGATCATAAACTTTGATACACTGCTTAAGGCTAAAAAGCTTGAATATCCTGACAAGGTAATAAGCAGACTCACAAGATTTTCGGTAGATACCATCAAGGCTCTCAGAGAATTCTATGGAATTAAGGCGGCTTACAAGCTGGTTGATACCTGTGCTGCAGAGTTCGAGGCTGAGACTCCCTATTATTATTCAGTATATGGAGATGAGACTGAGGAGAACGAGGCTGAGCTTAAGAGCAGCAGTGATAAGAAAAAAATCCTGGTTCTTGGCTCCGGCCCTATCAGGATTGGACAGGGTATTGAGTTTGACTACTGCTCGGTTCATGCAACCTGGGCCTTTAAGAAAGCCGGTTTTGAGACAATCATCATAAATAACAATCCGGAGACAGTAAGTACGGACTTTGATATAGCAGATAAGCTGTACTTTGAGCCTCTTACTCCTGAGGATGTGGAGAACATAGTAAAGCTTGAAAAGCCTGACGGAGCTGTAGTTCAGTTTGTTGGTCAGACAGCCATCAAGCTTACTCAGGATCTTATGAAAATGGGCGTTAAGATCTACGGAACAGATGCTAAGGATGTAGATGCTGCAGAGGACAGAGAAATCTTCGACAGAATTCTTGAAGAAACTCAGATAAAGCGTGCTCAGGGTGCTACGGTCTATACTGCCAAGGAGGCAAAAGAGGTTGCCAACAGACTGGGGTATCCTGTCCTTGTAAGGCCTTCTTATGTTCTTGGCGGACAGGGCATGCAGATTGCTCTTTCTGACGAAGAGATAGAAGAGTTCATGAACATCATCAACAGAATTGCTCAGGATCATCCTATCCTTGTAGATAAGTATCTTCAGGGTATAGAGACAGAGGTTGATGCAGTTTGTGACGGAGAAGACATTGTTATCCCGGGAATCATGGAGCATATCGAGCGCTCAGGTATCCACTCGGGAGACTCAATTTCCGTTTATCCTGCCCAGTCCCTTTCAGATAAGGTAAAAGAGACCATAGCAGAGTACACAAGAAGGCTCGCAAAAGCTCTTCATGTAATCGGACTTATAAATGGGCAGTTCATCGCGGTGTGAGATGAGGTTTACATTATTGAGGCTAACCCCAGATCCTCAAGAACTGTTCCTTATATCAGCAAGGTAACAGGTATTCCTATTGTTGATCTTGCTGCGAAGGTAATGCTTGGTGAAAAGCTTAAAGACCTCGGCTATACTCCTGGACTTCAGCCTGAGGCAGGCTACGTGGCAATCAAGATGCCTGTGTTCTCCTTTGAGAAGATAAGGGGCGCTGAGATCAGCCTTGGACCTGAGATGAAGAGTACCGGTGAGTGCCTTGGCATCAGCAAGAGCTTTAATGAGGCTCTTTATAAGGCCTTCCTTGGTGCAGGCGTGAACCTTCCTAAGCATAAGCAGATGATCATTACCGTTAAGGACTCCGATAAAGGAGAGGTCATCGACATCGCAAGAAGATTTGAAAAGCTGGGGTACATCATTTACGCCACAAGATCCACTTGTGATACTCTCAATGACAACGGCGTAAAGGCTCGTAAAATCAACCGTATCAGCCAGGAATCACCTACGGTCATCGACCTTATCCTTGGACATAAGATCGATCTTGTTATCGATACCCCTACCCAGGGACGTGACAAGAGCCGTGATGGTTTCCTTATCAGAAGGACCTCAATTGAGACCGGAGTAAACGTTATTACTGCGCTGGATACGGCCAGAGCTCTTGTTACCAGTCTTGAGAACGAGAGTACTGAAGAGACACTTCAGCTGGTGGATATAGCAAAGATTTGAGAAGAATAAACAATCCCTACAGCGAACTGGCAGGATTTTCTGCCAGTTGCTGACGGATTGTTTTTATTCCACTCCAAAGCATATACAGAGAAACGAGAACAGATCCTAATATGTCGAAATACCTTGAAACGGCAGAATTCGGGAATAGTGCTACAACGAACAGACTAAGTGTGACGCAGATATCCACTACTGACTTGGCACCATAAAGCCTTCCCTGAACGCCGAGGATGGTATTTCCATTTTTTTTATAGAGATTTGTGTATTTACTCCAAAAAGCTGAATTGACTATAGCTCCACTTAAAGAAATGACCATAGCAGGAACGACATTTCCTTTATCTTCATTGCCGGATGTAAAAGCCAGTATCATCATGCTAAGACCGCTAATGCACATGATGATTCCTACAAAGGTATTGCTCCCACGGGCAAGGCTTGCTTTCTTTTTTTCATCGTAATCCTTATGTTTGTCGATGATACAAAACACAACAAAGGACGCAAGAATTGCCATTAGTTCTGCAGTTCTCCTGACAAAATCAGAAATCTGGGTAGAACTTCTGCCAACAGTAAGTCCCAGTCCCAGTACTAATGGGCCCGGAGAACTTAGTAGTACCGAGGTCAAAAGAGTTCGATATCCGCTTTCTTTTTTTCTTGTTTTTTCTAAATCATTTTTCATAGGCGTTATAGAATAAAGTATCTGGCAATCAGCTCAGCCGGGATTAAAATTATCATAGCGGACACAGGGCAGAAAAAAGTATCAAAGCCGTTTAGAACTTTAAGCTCAGTGATCGCAGTGACTATAGCTGTTAAGAAAGATATCAGTAATATGTATAGTAGTGGATATTTTCCGTAGATACATAAGGTGATCAAAACACCCAGAAAAGAAAATACAAACATTGCGATTGTACCTTCAAGCGATTTGCGTTTCTTTCGGCCAATCTTATGCTTGCAGAATTTCTTGCCTATCAGCGCAGCTGCAGCATCTCCCGGTCCCCAGGCAGCCACACAGGCAACAACCAGCATTCTTTCTCCAAATATTCCCCAACACACTGTAGCCACAGCTGCGTACATCAGCACAAACACTAAGTAGCTCACGCAGTATTCACCGGGTTTTCTTGCATTGAAAAAACGAGTCATCCCCGGGATTTTAGATAACAGGAAAAGTAATGGACCCACAACAACCGTTGCAAGTGAAAAATAAAGCACAGATATTTTCCAGTCATCGTATATATATGCCCAGACAATGAAAAGTACTATTGCAAAGCAATGCATTATTTTTCTAAAAACCTCTTTTGAATAATTCTCCATATTACCAATATACAGGATAACGATTATTTTAGTATAAAATAATCGTAAACTATAAATAAATAGTTGCATGATATGGAAACTCTGTTGACAAAGGTGCATGTATAGTGCATAATCTAACTGTTGGTCATGCTACGAACCGACAAATACTAAGAAAGCGAGGTAAGGATTAATGACAAATGTGGCAATCAGATACTTTAATTATCATATTTCCAGGACTTTACCTCGGGAAACTGTGTTTGGATAAGGAGATATTCCATATCTGAATATTTGTTGTGATCATATAGCCCCAGGTAGGTCTTATAGATATTACCTGGGGCTTTTTGCGTGAATTTATACCTAAGGTGCACCTGACACAACAGCCCGAGGACAGTTAAGAAACAATTTTTAGGAGGAACAATGAAGACATTACAAAGTTATGTGCGAAAGCACTGGGCAACCTATACCATGGCTGTGATATTCATGCTCTTTGCGATTGCACTGGATATGCTTTATCCCAAAATAACTGAAATAATTGTCAACGAGACAATTGTTGCAAGGGACTTCCACAGGCTTCCTCTCATGCTGGGCCTGATAATCCTTATCGGAATCGGACGAAGCATATTTGGTTATTTTAAAGAGTTTACCTTTGACAGAAACTGCATAACCATTGGAACTGAGATGAGAAAAGACCTCTTTAATCATGTTCAGGGGCTGTCACTGGATTACTTTGACGACATCAATACCGGAGAGCTGATGGCCAGAGTTAAGGATGATATAGACAAGGTCTATCAGATGGTCGGCATGGAAGCAATGATGGGCATGGAGGTTCTGCTCAACGTTATTGTGGTTTTATATTTTATGATTTCCATAAACCCGCTGCTCACGATCGTTCCAATAGTCTGCATGGCTATCTGCGGAACAGTTGCAATCATCATGGAGAAGGAGCTTGACAAGGTCTACGACGAGATAAGCGAAGAAAACGCTACGCTTACAACCATCGCGGAGGAAAATCTTGCAGGTGTCAGAACCGTTAAGGCTTTTTCCAGGGAAAAAATGGAAATTGAAAAATTCAGGAAACACAATCTGCGCTACTATGAGCTCAATATGAAGGAAGCAAAGACAGACGTAAGATTCTACCCGATATTTCAGCTGGCTGCGATGCTTCTTCCCGTTATGTGTGCAGTGCTTGGCGGAATCGCCGTTGTTCAGGGCAAGATGACTCTTGGAAGTCTTACAGCTTACGTTATTTACAGCAGAAGCTGCACCTGGCCCATGGAGGAGATTGGCTGGATCACAAACGGTTTTTCCAGCTCTATAGCATCTCTTAAGAAGATCAAGAAGATCTACAAAAAGGCTTCTACTCTTCAGATAAACAATGAGCCGGTAAAGCTTGAGAGCATTGACGGAAGTGTTGAATTTAGCCATGTATCTCTTTCCTTTGGAGATAAGGCGGTTTTAAAGGATGTGAGCTTTAAGCTCCCTGCCGGAAAGACTCTGGGAATTATGGGAGAAACAGGCTCGGGAAAATCTACCATCATAAATCTGCTCCAGAGATTCTATGATCCAACTTTGGGCGACATTCTGATCGATGGAGTAAAGATAAACGAGATGGAGCTTTCGCAGGTTAGAAGTGCGTCAGCAGTAGTTATGCAGGATTCATTCCTGTTTTCAGATACCATCGAAGAGAACATCAAGATGGGAAGACGGGATGAAATGACAGAAGAAGAAATTGAAAGTGCCGCAAGGATGGCTCAGGCCAGCGACTTTATCGAGAAGCTGGAGGAGTCCTACAAGACGGTAATAGGAGAGAGAGGAGTCGGCCTATCAGGTGGCCAGAAGCAGCGTATCAGCATTGCACGTGCCATCTCAAAGAAGGCGCCGATACTTGTTTTGGATGATTCGACTTCAGCTCTTGATATGGAGACTGAAGCAGAGATCCAGAAAACTCTTGATACAATTACCGGAGTTACAAGGATCATCGTGGCTCACAGAATATCAGCGGTGAGAAATGCAGACGAGATCCTGTTCCTTAAGAACGGAGAAATCGCTGAGCGCGGGACTCATGAGGAACTTATGAAGATGAAGGGCCTTTACTTCGATACCTATGTGGCACAGTACGGAAATCTTGACGAAAGGAGAGTGAGTGCGTAATGTCAGCCAACTCATTTAGAGAAGACGAGAACATAATGCACACTGACATGAAAAAGGTGTTCGTCAGAATGATGGGCTATCTTAAGCCTCACATTCGCGAGATCATACCGGTTTTATCAGCTTTGGCAATTTGCGTGGTAATAAATCTGGTAAGCCCTCTTTTTATGGAGTATGCAATAGACGTTCACGTCGCAAATAAGAATATAAGCGGCCTGCTCATAACTGCAGGCGTAATAGTTGTTCTGGGGCTTGTCTACGCTGCGTTTGTAAAGATAAGGATCTATTTCATGAACAGGATCGGAAACAAGATTCTTTTTGACATCAGACAGGAGCTCTATGAACATGTACAGACCTTGTCACTTACCTTTTTTGATTCAAGGCCCACAGGAAAGATACTTTCAAGGATAATCGGTGACGTAAATTCACTGAAGGAGGTCATGACCAATACCATAACTAACCTCATTCCAAACTTCGTAACCTTAGTGGGAGTCGTGGTCATCATGATGGTCAAGGACTGGAGACTGGCTCTTGGAACACTTTGCTCCATGCCCGTTATGATAGTGAGTATTTTCTGGATCAGGGGCAAAAACCACAAGGGCTGGCAGGATGTTCGTAAAAAATCCTCCAACCTCAGTGCTTTTATCCATGAGGACATCGCAGGAATATCTGTGGTTCAGAGCTTTAATGCAGAAAATGAGACAAAGTCGACCTTTAGAGACCTTGCCAACGAGCATCGCGATGCTTATATAAAGGCCTGCAAATATGCAGATCTTTTTGGACCTGCCATTGATATGAGCTGGGCCATCAGCAGCATGGTGATGTATCTTGTGGCTGTAGTCCTTCTTGGCTACACCAAGGCCTCTGTTGGTATGATCGTTGCTTTTGCAACCTATGCCAATATGTTCTGGAGACCTATCATGGGGCTTTCAGGCTATTACAATCAGCTTGTTACCAATATGTCCGCAGCTGAAAGGGTGTTTGACCTTCTTGATACTGAGGCTGAAATTGTGGACAAGGAAGGTGCAGGAGAGCTTCCTGAGATAAAAGGCGAGGTAAGATTTGATGGTGTAGGCTTTACCTACGATGTTGGAACCAAGGAAGAGACCAAGGTTCTGGAGAATGTGAGCTTTACCGCAAAGCCGGGAGAGACCATAGCACTGGTCGGACCCACCGGAGCGGGAAAAACAACTATAGTTAACCTTATCAGCAGGTTCTATGATATCCAGAAGGGTAAGATCCTGATCGATGGTCACGACCTTACTGATGTGACCATAGAGAGCCTTAGAAGACAGATGGGTGTAATGACCCAGGACAACTTCATTTTCAGCGGAACTGTTCGGGACAACATCCTTTACGGAAAGCCGGATGCTACTGAAGAAGAAATGATAGCAGCTGCTAAAGCTGTTAATGCCCATGACTTTATCGTGAAGCTTGAGGATGGCTATGATACAGTTCTTAAGGAGAGAGGCGCAGGTCTGTCAATTGGTCAGAAACAGCTTATAGCCTTTGCAAGGACCATGATCTCAATGCCAAAGATACTCATCCTTGATGAGGCTACCAGCAGCATTGATACCCACACAGAAATGCTGGTTCAGAAAGGCATACAGGCTCTGCTCTCAGGAAGAACAAGCTTTGTTATAGCACATCGCCTTTCTACTATAAAGAATGCTGATCGAATCTTTGTTATCAGCGATGGAGGCATCCTTGAGAGTGGAAATCACCAGCAGCTTCTCTCACGAAAAGGAGCCTACTACGACCTCTATATGGCTCAGTTCGCGTAGTGTATTGGCCACCCGGAAGTGTGTGGCTGCCGGAAGTGGATTTGGTTACCCGGACGGGTTCCCGAGGCTTCCCGGCAGGGGCCTCCCGCAACAGAAAATCATCCGGACTCGTTGCTCCATCGCCGGAATATATGGTATAAAACAATCGTCTTGTCATTCCCATGCCCGCTTGGGCAAAAGAGGGAATGACAAGGCGTTTTTTTCATACTCATATATTCACGGCTCCCTCGCAAGACTCGCCCGGACGCTTTTCGTGTTGCTCGCGGCCCCTGCCGGGAAGCCTCGGGAACCCTGTGCGCGGAATCAGTAAAGGACAGTCGGTATCTCACGCTAATACTAGGAAAGGGCTGTTTTGTGTCGGAGAGTATTGTGGGATAGATGAGAATGTTTGAGAAATGTTATTGTAAATAGGAGTAAGAACTTTTCAAGTAGTGTATAATGTGGAAAGTGATATTAAGTTGACACCAGGAGGATTGCATCATGAAGATACTTGTTATTAATGGACCTAACTTAAATTTCCTTGGAATCAGAGAAAAGGCTGTTTATGGTAACGAGGATTATGAATATCTCTGTAATATGATAAAGGATAAGGCTGCATCAGAAGGGCACGATGTGGAGCTGTTTCAGTCAAACCATGAAGGCGCCATCATCGACAGACTTCAGGAAGCTTATTTTGACGGAACAGAAGGAATAGTAATAAATCCAGGCGCATACACTCATTACAGCTACGCTATTCATGATGCTCTTAAGAGCCTCGAAAACATAACTAAAGTCGAGATCCATATTTCAGATATTCAGTCCAGAGAAGAATTCCGCAAGGTGTCAGTAACAGCACCAGCCTGTGATACCCAGATTTATGGTCACGGTCTCAAGGGCTATCTGGAGGCTATCGACTACATTGCGGAAAAACGCTGATAGAATATGATTATACAACGCCATAGGGTAAATAAAGATTCGGAAAGATAAAAAATGAAAAGCACCAGCCTTCATGTTAAGATTGAGTTTGCGACAAAAATCTTAAAAGGTGGTGCTTTTCATGTATGACAGTATAATACAGTTTATTGAGAATGATATCAAGGAGATTGAGAAAAATGTTAAAAGTCTTCTTGATGGAGAGAAAGATGCCGCAGATCTTTCGAATGATGTGCACGAGCGTGTGTTAAAGCTTGGATGCAGGCTTATCAGTGAGATGATAACCCCAAAGCTCTCCGAGGGCAAAGGGCGCTGCCCTTAGAACCTGCAAGGGACCAGTCCCTTGACCCGAAAACCGGGCTCTGCCCGGACCCGCCCTCGCCGGAAGCAGGAAGGCAGGCGGGGCTGCCTTCTA
>JAEEGL016221762.1_pt1 | contig 14060 bp, 11 predicted proteins | sample 9134231 | NCBI WGS metagenome assembly JAEEGL01 (sample SAMN16246548, study PRJNA631951) | gut metagenome | biome: gut microbiome; feature: rumen; material: fiber-attached | host: Bos | place: Iran: Karaj | collected 2018-10
CTCAGGACCGAAATCATACTGCACCTCGTTCTGCAGCAAGGGGTAGCGTCCGATGATGATGTCCACCAGGCGGCTCTTTCCAGCGCCGTTTTCGCCCACGATGGCCAGTTGCTCACCCTCGCGCAGGGTCATGTTCACTGGCTCCGCCATCCTCTTCTCCGGATGCCGAGTCACACCGTTTGCTATATGTATCACCTGTCTTTCCAACGTTAATCCCTAATCTCTAATCCCTAATCTCTAATCCCTTTCACCCTTTAAACAGGGCGCAGCCCGATTAAACCTTTAAACCTTTAAACCTTTAACCCTTAGCCCTTTGACTATTCTTCTGCACAAAATCTTTCCACGAGCGGTAGTTGACCTGCGACTGCGGGCGGCTCATCTGCATGAAGTGGCAATAAGCCGCAGCCAGCGCGTCCGTAGCATCCAAGTGCTCCTGCATCTGCTTCTCATCCAGTTTCAGAATGCGCTGCAGCATGCCCGCCACCTGTTCCTTCGAGGCCGACCCTGTGCCCGTCAGCGCCATCTTAATCTTCGTGGGTGCATATTCGTGTATGGGCACTTGTCGCGAAATGGCAGCCGCTATGGCCACCCCCTGCGCCCTGCCCAGTTTCAGCATCGACTGCACATTCTTGCCGAAGAACGGAGCCTCAATCGCCATCTCGTCAGGCAGATACTCCGTGATGATGCCCGTCACCCGTTCGTAGATGTGTCCCAGCTTCAGGTATCCGTCGCTCATCTTGTGCAGGTCTATCACCCCCAGCGCCAGGGCCTCCGCCTTGTTCGCCGACGTCACTTTCAGCACGCCGTACCCCATCAGGTTCGTTCCCGGGTCAATCCCCAATATGATGCGTTCTACACTATTCATTTCAGTCTTCAACGATAATCTCTAATCCAAGAGTTCTTCCATAATCGTCGAGAAACTCACGATTCGTTGGTCGAAGGTGCGCATGAGTTCCTGTTGCAGGGCCACTCCCTGTTGCGTGTACCATCTGTGCAGTTCCGCGGTCGATTCCACCTCCAATTGCAGCGACATGCACTCCGATTCCTGGTCGCGGTGCGAGAGTATGCGCAGCAGTCGTGGGTTACTCAGTCGCCCATCCTTTTCTATGGCCGGCAACATCACCTGCGACACCCAGATGACAAAGTCACGGGCGTCGTCCTCAGGCATAGTATATGTGGTGTTGTATATAATCACGGCCGCGAAGATACAATTTTTTTTTGATATACGCGCGCACATACGGCAGGAATCTGCTTTGTTTTACAATAATTTAAGATTTCACCGCAAAAACACGATGATTTGACAATTGGACAATTTGTTTTCGTAGCACCGAAGGTGCGTTTCGTAGCGTCAGCGTTTCGTTTTCGTACGCGCAGCGTTTCCGTTTCGTAAATAAGCAGCGAGAACCCTTGTTCCCGCTGCTTATTACTCACTCCGTTACCCCGCTGCCATCATCATCGCTGCCATCATCATCGCTGCCACCAGAGCCACTGCCACTGCCGCCAGTGTCATCGCCACCCGTAGCCTCTGCCTGGGGCAGAGCGGCTTTGGCTGCCTTCTTGGCCTTGGCCTGCTCTTCGCGCGTCATCACGTACTCGTAGTCCACGTCCGTGTTCATGAACGCCGTAGCGGCCTTGTCCACGCCTGCTCGGATGACAATCTTCTTGATGTCGTTCTGGGGGTTGAAGTCCTGCACTGTGTCCACCAACTTCGAGCTGGCGTGCAGCGAGAACTTGGCGAGGCCTGTGAGGTCAACGCTGTAGCCTGCCTTCAGCAGTTCCTTGGTGCACTCCACCATATCCACGAGCACACCTTGGATGACACCCTTGGAGAAGGGAGTTCCGTGATCGGCCATATGCTGTGCCAGCATGCTCAGGGTTATACACTCGCGCTCCTGCAGTGTAGCGCCGATTTTCTTTTCGCTCTCTGCGTCGCCGGGATTGACGACTTTCAGCGAGAGGCTGTAGGGCAATGCCCCGATTACTTTGTTAGCCATAACTTTGTTTGGTTTTAATTGTTAATAACTATAGTATTCTTCAGTGCTCCGCCATACTATGTCGTGGCCACTAAGCATAGTATGCTTCCCACCTCTGAAATACTATACAAAGTTACGAAAAAAGCGCCATATACGCAACTATTCACGCCTCTTTTTTCACTGAAGAAGTCATGTTTTTGGGGTGTGAAAGTACCTCGCTAAGGAGGCTGCAGGAGCAGGTCTGCGAGGTCGGTATTTTGGGGATATGCTTCAAGGCTTTGGTCGATGTTGTACCGCAATCCTTCGGTTTGTTGCATGACTGAGTTCCACTTTTCATAGCAACCGCTGTCGGGAAATAGCGTGAAGCGTTGCTGGCGCAGGCACTCCAACTTGTCGCTGTTCAGTCCGCTACTGCCACAGGTGGCAAGCCACAGGTATTGGGGCTGGTGAGCAGCCATGACGAGGGCTGTCTTCTCGCTCTCAACGATGCAGACGTGACGCTCGGGATATTGCGGAAGCAGATGCTGTCCGAATAGGCACTGTTGGAGATAGAAGTCCGTGGGGAGCAGTCCCCGCCGCTCCAGTCGGTTGTGCACCCATCCGGCATAGCCCAGCCGGTGGCCGTCGGTGCCGTAGGGCATGATGTGGCCCGTGCGCACCCTTTGCTGTTCGTCGATTTGCCAGAAGATAACTTCCCCGTGGCGGGTGGCACCGATGCGGTAGTCCTCATAGATGCGGCGCACTTGTTCCATGTCAAGGCCCAAGCGAAGGAACCACTGCCAGAATAGGCTCTTGGGCGAGTGATATTTACCTACGAGTTCCATAGACAATGGGCATAGTGGCTTGGGTGGTGGCGGTGGAGGCAGTGGTTTCCACTGCTGTGGCGTTTGCTCCCATAGCCAGGGGCGGTCGCGGAAATAATCGGCAGGGCGGTAGTGGTAGCCGCACGACTGCTCGTGGTCACAGCGGCCCACCTCGTCGCTCAGGTATTGACACCCTTGGTGCGTATCGACATAGCGCACGAAGCACTTCTTCCTACCACACGCCGGGCATGTCGTCTTCTGCTGACGTCGCCCCGTCACACGGGGACTGTCAAGTTTGTAACGATAATCTGTGTTCATGATTATTGTTTTTTTTGTTCGTTCCTTGTGCATTCCTGTTCGTTCGTTCTTCCTCCATATATAAGGAAGGAAGAACAAACGCACAGAAACGTTTTTGCTCAGTCTCAGAATGGCAGATCAGGAGCAGATGAATCCATGATGTTCTTACCTGCTTCGAAAAGTTTTCCGTCCTTCACCATTTGCGTGATGAACTTCGAAACGACAGGTCGAGACAATCCCAGTCGCACCACAAGTGACTGAGTCAGTTCACTGCGAAGTATGCTGCCTGCGTGTTCGCGGATGACACCAATGGAGGTGTCTAAGCGTTGTTGCACAACCAGCTCTCTTTCGGCCTGACGCTGCTTGGCCTTCTCCTGTCGGGCAGCCTGCACCTCCTGCTGGTGGATTAGGTCGGCGTCCACGAGATGACCATCGTCACCAAAGCGGATGTTCCACTGCGGCATTTGGCCGTGGCGCGCATCGGGGCACGTGACATTGAAAATGCCTGACTTTGCCTTCTTGCACTGGAGCACACTGCCTGCCTTCTGCGACAGCACGGTACCCAGGTGTCCGCGCATGTTCTGGTCGTCCTGGGCCTTGTTCTCGTGCAGCACGCAGATGATGGCACAGCCGAACTCCTCGCAGATCATCAGTAGGTTGTGGATGAGTTCGCGCGAGAGCACCTCGTCGTTGAACGAGGACACGTAGTCCACCAGTCCGTCGATGAACACCACCTGTGCCTGATGTCTTTCGATGAGCAGGTGCGTGTCGGCAAGCAGCGTGTCGTAACTCCTGCGGCGCAGGGCGTAGAGGAAGAGGTGGCTGTCGATGTACGCGTCCTCCACGTGGGTCATCCACTTCACCTCGTCAATCACGAGTTTCACGTCCGCCCTTTGCTGCTCCGTGTCGATGAACAGCACCACGGGTTCCTTCAGCTCCGACCTAATGCGGAACTGCTTCCCCGAAAGCAGGGCCGCCGCACACACCTTCAGCACGGCGCTTTTGCCCGACTTCTGCTTGCCCTTCAGTCCGTGGATGTCGCCCAGAGCAAAGACCCCCACGCCGTCCACCGACAGGCTGTATGCTTCGGGCACGACTTCCGTCTGGGCAGAGATGCGCATGGCGCTCAGGTCCTCCAGTTGTCTTTGAAGTTCCTGCTGCTCGGCAGTCGGTTGGTTTACAGCCTCGCCCACGATGTTCTGCACCCTTTGGGCTTGGTTGTTTACTTGTCCAGTCAGGTCATTGGCCTGCTGAACGTTTCCAGTCTCGTTGTTCACTTCCAACATAGTTGTAAGTTTTGAAAATGAACATCCTCGCACTCCAGTCTTCTGACGGATGGATATCGCAACTGGCAGGGAGCCCGTGCTCAGTTCTCGCGCCTCACATATAAAGAGAAGCGGCGAAACTCCCTTTGGAATTCCGCCGCAAAAATAGTGATGTTTCAGGAAACTATTTTATAAAATGAAAAAAGCCTAACGTTTTGTGGTGGTTCAATTTTTTTGCCTAACTTTTTGCCTAACTTATCAGGGGTGGGAGAGGCTTAAAGTTTAATGTTTGTGAAGCCCATTTCAGACAGCAATTCGTTCAGTCGCTTGATGTCTGCCTTGGTGTGGTTGTTGCTGTAAGCCCGCGTGCTACAGAAGCGCCGCAGCTCGTCGGCAGACTTCCCCGTCATCATGTGCCACAGGGCGCCTGCGCGTGTCTTGTTTCCTGTGTTGTTCTGGTCGAAACCGGCCTCTTCAAGCAGGCGCAGGAACAACTCAAAGCTGACCTTGTTGTATAGCGCCTTGTCGTCGCACTTCTCCTCTTCCTCGTCTTCCTCCTGATACTTCTTTATTTCCTCCTTGAGCTGCTGGTTCTCCGCCTCCAGTTCGTGGATGCGCGTCTCCAGTCCTGAGGTGTCTGTGGCAGCAGGCGTTGCCTCCGTCTTCGCTCCCTTCCTTGTCTTTTTTCCAGATTTCGTGCTGCTTTCCTCATCGGTCACGAGCAGTCCGCACTCAATGTCGAACTCAAGTTCTTCCATATAGCTTGGATATTTATTTTCATCGCCAGGCATTGTGAATTCCCAAGGACTACTTGTGTCCTTCTCCCATTGCTTATACTTTTCCTTTATGAATTTAATCCTCTCGCGCTGTGTGCTATTGTCGGGAAACACTGTCAGCATATATCGGACAAGGTCCTCACTGAATTTGTCTGTGAGTATGGCAAAGGCGTTTGTGGACATCCATTTTAACTGCGACGTGGACATGTGGTTGATTCTTTCTTTTAGTTCTGTGTGTGTCATATTATTAGTATTTACACGCAAAGATACGCAACAATTAAGTGGTTTCCAAAAATAGACGAATGTTTCTTTGCAATTTCAGAATGTATTTGTATATTTGCAGCGTGTTCCACAAGGAATGCATGACATATTTGCTCGATTGCCTTAGAAATCACCACTCAAAGAAGAGAGAGCAAACAACATACCATATTGGGCCGACCTTGTAAGGCGTAGGCTTCCATATTGGTATGTGGGTTTGTGGTGAACCTCTAAGGCGTATGGCGAGAGTCTGCGCCTTTTCTTTGTTGGAAAATGCGGACGTATGGGTAAGAACTACAATAGTATTAACCTAATAAATAAGACTATGAAGAAAATTCTATTATTCGTTGCAATGGCTGCATGTAGCATGTTGTCATTTGCTCAAGCCGATTACGGAGAGTATTCCCTGCCTCACACAACTGACTTAGCCACATTGAACCAATATGTAGGACAGAGGGTGAAGGTAATGGATTTTAACGGCTATCCTGGTATCTATTCAAATAATGGGCATGATGAATACATCTTCAAGACCAAGCTAAAGGGTACCGTTGGTAAAATGTACACGATTAAGAAAGTTAAGGTTGGCCCACAGATAGTACTGACTTTGGCAGATGATTCAGGTGCAATAATAAAGGCAAAAATCAATGCGAATGGAGAACATAACTACAAGGGCATGCAAAGTTGTAAAAGTTTTTTCCTTGTGGACAAGTTTGAAGGCGCAAAGAATTCCATTTCCGGAAAGAAAATAAAGAATATGGAGGGAACTGAAGTTGCCACGTATGAAAGTTATTCCATGGCAATGGAGAAAGACAGTTATCCCGTACTTTCTGTAAAAGTTAAGTCGGACCTTGACGATAGCCGTTTTACATGTAGGTCTAAGAATGCAGAAGTGATGTGTCGTAAAGTTGGAACGACGCTTACCAATCCTATGGTGAAGGCAAGCTATCAGATTGTTGGTGTTACAATCGATGAGCCTTCAAACAAATATGATAAAACAAAGTATTACTATAATGTTAAGAACAGTATTACAGGCAAAATCACAAAATGCGAAATGAGCAAACCTCAGAGCGTTTTCGACAATGACTTAAGTGGAAAATATGTATCCACACTTTCTAAGGTGGAGAAGCCGAGCAATCCTGCAATTCGATATGGAAAGACAACTGTTGTAGAAGATGACAAGAAAGTATCTAAGTACAGCTACGTCGATAATGTTATTGACATTCTTATATTTGGCACAAGCCAACAATTTAATTTCATCCTAAAGAATGTTTCTGACAACTCAATTAAAGTAATATGGAATGAAGCGGTGTTTGTGAATTATGATGGGAGTACATCTAAAATTATGCATGTCGGTACGAAATATTCGCAAAGAGAAGGAGACCAACCCGCTACTACAATTATTAAAGGGGCTAAGATTGAGGATTTGGCAGCTCCGAATTGTAATGTACGATATAGTGATGTCCTTAAAGATTGGATTACAGATAGTATGTATCCATCTGAACCTGCTACAAATCCAGGACAGTTACGATTAATGTTGCCAATTCAAATAAAAGATGTTATCAATGAATATATCTTTGTTTTTGACGTAAATTATCTATATAATTACCCTGAACGATTAAATATAGAACCAGTTCAGGCGGATTTGTAATCCGACTGGAATGAATATAGGGATTTATAATTCCCTTAAATGGGGATTCGTCGTTCCGCATTACAAATGCTCATACTCACTGCGGCTGGATTTCAAATCCACCCGAACGAAAGTGGACAAGAGCACTTTCTTTACATAGCAAAAGCACACGGGAGATTTCTCTCGTGTGCTTTGTGTTGTGGGCACTGTCGCTCAAAAAATCCGCGAATGTTTCTTTGCTATTTCCTCACTTATTTGTAAATTTGCTGAGCAGATATCCTAAAGGATATCGTGGCAAGGCGAGGCTTTCATTCGCACTTGCTGATATATAGATTGGTATGAGTGAGATTGTGTTGTTTTTGTTGATTTCGGCTGTTCTCGTCGCTGTAGTCTTTGTGGTTTCTTACAAGAGGCAGGGGGAGCCAAAGAGAATCATGCGGGAGGGTAAACTCCTGAAAAGTGAGATAGTCTATCGGGAGGGAGAAAAGTTGTATGTGGAGAAAGTTGCTTTCAAGGACTGGCATGTCAGCATTCATTCCTTTTATTTGATTTCCGACAGATTGACTGAAGGACATACCATTGTTGACCAGCGATGGAATTATGATGATTTCTGTAACATCACCGTTCGCCTCGATGATTGCACATACGCTCTCATCCGACAGGTGGATGTCGTTGCACTTGTGCGCAGTTTCAGGCCTATTCCGATTGATGATTTCGACCGTATTGCGCGCCCCCTTATCATGTAGCGCTATTTCAGCTTTGCCTGCAGGGCGCGGCCGGTGAAGCTGGCGGGACACTGGGCTACCTGTTCGGGGGTGCCTTGACAGACGAGGTTGCCACCAGCGTTGCCTCCCTCGGGACCGAGGTCGATGATGTAGTCGGCCGACTTGATGACATCGAGGTTGTGCTCAATGACCAAAATGGTGTGACCACGCGAGAGAAGTCCGTCGAAGGCGGCGAGCAACTTGCGTATGTCGTGGAAATGGAGTCCTGTGGTGGGTTCGTCGAAGAGGAAGAGCGTGGGGGTGTGCTTCTCCTGCGCAAGGAAGTAGGCGAGCTTGACGCGCTGGTTTTCACCGCCTGAGAGGGTGGAGGAGGGTTGTCCGAGACGGATGTATCCCAGTCCCACGTCCTGAAGGGGCTTGAGGCGACTGACGATGCGGGGTTGCTTGTACTCGGTGAAGAACTCAATGGCTTGGTTAACAGTCATGTCGAGGATGTCGCAGACATCTTTGTCCTGGAACTTGACTTCGAGGATTTCGGACTTGAAGCGGCGCCCGTGACACGATTCGCACTCGAGCACAAGGTCGGCCATAAACTGCATCTCCACGGTGACTGTGCCTTCGCCCTTACATTCCTCGCAGCGTCCGCCTTCGGTGTTGAAACTGAAATAGCCTGCGGTGTAGCCCATCTGCTTGGCGAGGGGCTGCTGGGCAAAGAGGGTGCGAATCTCGTCCCACGCCTTGACGTAAGTGACTGGGTTGGAGCGCGATGATTTGCCAATGGGGTTTTGGTCGATGAACTCGATGTGGCTGACTTGCTTCATGTCGCCCTCAAGTGCAAGGTGTTCGCCCGGACGGTCGGCTGGCTCGTCGAAGTAGCGCTTCATGGCGCGGTAGAGAATGTCGCGCACGAGGGTGGACTTGCCGCTTCCGCTGACGCCTGTGACGCAGGTGAGCACGTTGAGGGGTATGCTCACGTCGATGCCCTTCAGGTTGTTGGCGCGTGCGCCGCGGATGTCGATGTGGTTGTTCCAGGGACGTCGACTGGTGGGCACAGGCAGACTCTCTTCGCCTGAGAGATAGCGCAAGGTGTGGGAAGGGGACCCACCCCATCCCTCCCTTGAAGGGAGGGGGCTTTCCTTTTTTCCTCCCTTTAAGGGAGGGCTAGGGAGGGTCTTCCCTTGGTAAACGATTTCTCCTCCGAGTCGACCTGCATCGGGACCGATGTCGATGATCCAGTCGGCGGCACGCATGATTTCTTCGTCGTGTTCCACCACCACCACCGTGTTGCCCAGGTCGCGCAGATGACAGAGCACGCTGATAAGGCGCTCCGTGTCGCGGCTGTGGAGCCCTATGCTGGGTTCGTCGAGGATGTAGAGCGAGCCTACAAGACTGCTGCCCAGCGAGGTGGCAAGGTTGATGCGCTGGCTCTCGCCGCCCGAGAGCGTGTTGCTGGGGCGGTTGAGTGTGAGATATCCCAAACCCACATCGAGCAGGAAGTCGAGTCGGTTGTTGATTTCCGTCAGCAGTCGCTTGCCAATCTCCTGTTCCTGCGGCGTGAGGGGCGTGTCGGGACCTGCCAACATCTCGAACCAGTGTTTCAGTTCGCTGACCGGTTGGTCCACCAGGTCGGTGATGTTGCGACCCGCAATCTGCACATAGGTGGCTTCGGGGCGCAGTCGGGTGCCGTGACACTTGGGACACAGCGTTTTGCCCCTGTAGCGCGCCAACATGACGCGGTTTTGTATCTTGTATTGCCCTTCGCGCAGATAGTCGAAGAAGGCGTCGATGGACACCAGTCCCCACTCCTGTTCCTCGGGCGAGAGTTTGCGTTGCTCAGCACTCAGATGGGCGGGGAATGTCCCATGCCAAAGCCAGTCCTTCTCCTCGCGTGAGAGTTGGAAATAGGGCTTGTGGACGGGGAATCCGCGCTCGGCATTGAAGCGAATGAACCAATTCTTCCATTCTCCCAGTTTCTCGCCTCGCCAACACATGACGGCACCCCCATACAGCGAGAGCGACGAGTCGGGAATCACCAGGTGTTCGTCGATGCCGATGATGCTGCCAAAGCCCTCGCATTCGGGGCAGGCACCAGCGGGGGAGTTGAAGGCAAAGAGTTTGTCGGTGGGTTCCTCGAAGGTGATGCCGTCGGCCTCGAATCGCATGCTGAAAGAGTGTAGAATGCCGGCAGGGTAGAAACGGAGCATCATCTCGCCCTTGCCCTCGTAAAAGGCTGTTTCCGTGGAATCTACAAGTCGCGCAATGTTGTCCTTCTCATCACCCACACTCATGCGGTCGATGACCAAATTGATTTCACAATTTGACGATTTGACAATTTGACAATTCTGGTCTGTTAAGAGGTCTTCTATCCTCATGATTTCGCTGTCCACCTCTACGCGCACGAAACCTGCCTTCATCTCCATCTCCAGTTGCTCGTGCAGACTTCTGCCTTCGGGCACCTTGAGCGGACAGAGCACGGCAAACTTGGTGCCCTTGCCATAGGAAAGCATCGTTTGGATGACGTCCTCTGTGGTGTGCTTCCTGACCTCCTTGCCGCTGATGGGCGAGAATGTGTGGCCTATGCGGGCAAAGAGCAGTCGCATGTAGTCGTAAATCTCTGTGGTGGTGCCCACTGTGGAGCGTGGATTGCGACTCGTCACCTTCTGCTCGATGGCGATGGAGGGCGGAATGCCCTTGATGTAGTCACATTCGGGTTTCTGCATGCGCCCCAGAAACTGACGGGCATAGGCCGAGAGGCTTTCCACATAGCGTCGTTGCCCTTCGGCATATAGTGTGTCGAATGCCAGCGAGGACTTGCCGCTGCCGCTGACTCCCGTGATGACGATGAACTTATTGCGAGGTATTTGCAGGTCAATGTTCTTGAGGTTGTTGACCCTTGCTCCCTTTATTTTGATATACTCTTCCATAAATCGATGCTTCACAAATCGGACAAAGGTACGAAATAATTCTTAATTCTTAATTCTTAATTCTTAATTTATTTGTATCTTTGCGCGGAATTAAGTACACTTGCTTATGAAGAAACATATTATAGATTTGCGCGTGGAGGCCAACGAGCCCATTGGCAACTCCTCCGTACTCCTGCGCCTCAGTCCTGCTGAGGGACATTTGCCCGAGTGCCGGCCGGGTCAGTTTGCCCAGTTGCGCGTGGATGCGCCCAATGTCTTTCTGCGTCGCCCCATCAGCATACACGATGTTGCTGACGGCAAGATATGGTTCCTTGTGCAACTCGTCGGCGACGGCACCCGTTGGCTTGGTCAGTTGCGCGAAGGCGATACATTGAACGCCGTGCTGCCCTTGGGTAACGGATTTAGCATGGATTCATCGCAAAAATCGCCCCTCCTTGTGGGTGGTGGAGTGGGGGTGGCCCCCTTGCTCTATCTCGGTCGCAAGTTGAAGGAACAGGGCGTTCGTCCCACTTTCCTGCTGGGAGCCCGCACCGCCTCCATGTTGCTGCGCCTCGATGCCTTCCAGACGCTGGGCGAAGTCTTTGTGACCACAGAGGACGGTTCCTTGGGCGAGAAGGGTTTTGTCACCCAGCACTCCATCCTTGACAGTCGCACTTTCGACATTGTGCAGACCTGTGGCCCCACGCCCATGATGAAGGCCGTAGCTACTTGGGCTGCCCAGCACAATGTTCCTTGCGAGGTGTCGCTCGAAAACCGTATGGCCTGTGGCATTGGGGCTTGCCTCTGCTGCGTACAGCAAACCACCGAGGGGCATAAGTGCGTCTGCACCGATGGCCCTGTGTTTGAAGCCCCTCTCCTGACCTCCCCCGAGGGGAAGGCATGGTGACTGTTGCTTTCTAAATGTGACTTACAAGAATAATTTGATGAGTAAAATGCAAGATACAAAAGTAATCACTCCCTCCCTTCAAGGAGGGCTTGGAGAAGGAGCCTTAAATGTTAAGATAGGTGCATTGGCGTTGCGCAATCCCGTGATGACTGCCAGCGGAACCTTTGGCTATGGGCTCGAATATCAGGACTTTGTGGACCTCAGTCGTCTCGGCGGCATCATTGTCAAAGGCACCACCCTCGAACCCCGTGAGGGCAATCCCTATCCGCGTATGGTGGAAACCCAGAGCGGCATGCTCAATTGCGTAGGACTACAGAACAAAGGTGTCGATTACTTCAGCAAGGAAATCTATCCCAAGATTAAAGACCTGCCCACCCAGGTGGTGGTCAATGTCAGCGGCTCCACGATTGAGGCGTATGCCGAAACTGCCCGTCGCATTGCTGAACTGCCCAACATACCTGCCATCGAACTCAACATCTCGTGCCCCAACGTGCGCGAGGGAGGTATGGCCTTCGGCGTAACGGCAGAGGGTGCTGCAAAGGTGGTCAGGGCTGTGCGTGCAGCCTATCCCAAGACCCTTATCGTGAAACTCTCGCCCAATGTTACCGATATTGCTGAAATCGCCCGCGCCGTAGAGGCAGAAGGTGCCGACGCCCTCTCGCTCATCAACACCCTGATGGGAATGGCCATCGATGCCGAGCGCCGCAAACGCATCCTCAGCATTGGCACGGGAGGACTCTCTGGTCCTGCTGTCAAGCCGGTTGCCCTACGTATGGTGTGGCAAGTGGCGCGTGCCGTTAAGGTGCCCATAATAGGACTGGGAGGCATCTCCAATGCCACAGATGCCATCGAGTTCCTGCTGGCAGGAGCCTCCGCCGTACAAATCGGTACTGCCAACTTCATCGATCCTGCTGTAACCATGCGTGTGGTAGAGGGCATAGAGGACTATCTCCAACGCCATAATATTGCGTCGGTGAACGACATAATAGGGCAATGTGAGTAAGCAAGGTATGCCTATTTCTTTGACATACCGACAAAAAAACTTATAAATGTTTTGCTAATTCCGCGAATTGTAGTATCTTTGCACCGCATTTGAGGAATGGTGCCTTGGATGAGTGGCTTAGTCAACGGTCTGCAAAACCGTCTACAGCAGTTCGAATCTGCTAGGCACCTCATGAAATGTCACCCAGAGCGCAGAGATTTGTGTTCTGGGTGTTTTTTATTTAAAACAATGTAACTGACCAAATGAAAAAGCTTCTTCTCCTGTCGTTGAGCATTTTCTTCGCTTCACAAGCTCAATCACAAACTGTTACGAGTCAGGCCTCGCAGCTGAAAGCCTGGAAACCCACAGGTGTGGTGATGCCCTTTAGATTTGAAGACGAAGGTGTGGCCACTCCCATCGAATGGGGTCTGGACCTTGCGTGGCTCGACGAAAATAACATCCGTCGTGGTGTGGCTTATGCAGGCAAGGAAGTGATTGACATTGTGCGTGCTTGCTACCGTACCACAGACCCTGTGGATGGTGGGGCATTGTCAAATTCACAGATAAGATACATAACCACTCGCGCGAATATCATTAAGAAACATTTGAAGTCCAATGTGCAGGTGAACATCAACCACGACCATACCGATAATGAAGCGAATGTCAACCCTTGGTACAACGAAGGGACGATTGATAGGACAGCGCGCGGCCAACGTTGGTCGAAGGTTATTGACCTCTCCATTAAGAAGTATAAGGAGCTGGGTGTGACCAACTTTGTAAGCATTAGCCCCTATAACGAGCCCGACTTTGGCTGGTGGCAGGGCTATGTTGACAAGAGCTGGTCGTCGAGCAAACAGGAAACCAGTCGCATGGAAGACTTCCTGGCTACGGCAAAGAGCCTGAAGGAAGACTACAATGGTGCGTATGACAATGTGCGCATTTGTGGCGGCAACACGCTCAACGATGACCGAGCCTACGATTGGTGGAACTTCCTGAAGGATTATCTCGATGAGGGCAACACACACCAGTTGGCAGGCAGTTTCAACAATTATGCCAATTTCTTTAAGAAGGTGCGCGAATATGGCCACCACGCCACAGCCGATGAGCTCCACAACACGACGGAGGCTATGGTGGGTGTGGAATACGGCATGCAGACGGGCATTTGGTGGTACACTTGCGAACATGCCCGCAGTCAGTTTATGAAGGCTACCTATCAGGGCAATCCCGGCAAGCGACTGGCGTATGCCGAACACCGCAACAACTGGACCTCTGCTGCCATCTATCGTTTGCCCGATGGTCGTGTGCAACTCTTTGGTGGCACTAGCGAGCGTCAGGCAGCCTCCACTACATACGATGCCATCTGTCTCGATCGCAATGTATGGTACAATGGTGCACGAGGGCGTCAATATACCCTCAGTCTGCCAGGCGGTACTGGATATCAAAATGGTCAGGTTAATGCCGAGACTGTTGTGGACATCGAGGCTGGCGACGACATCATGCCAGTCATCAACGGCACCTATAAACTTATGAATGCCAGAACCGGC
>JAEEGL010003438.1_pt1 | contig 14059 bp, 6 predicted proteins | sample 9134231 | NCBI WGS metagenome assembly JAEEGL01 (sample SAMN16246548, study PRJNA631951) | gut metagenome | biome: gut microbiome; feature: rumen; material: fiber-attached | host: Bos | place: Iran: Karaj | collected 2018-10
CTATCAGGAGTTTATCCTCGACAGAGAGGGCAGTCGCAGATACTTGGGCATGAACCTTGTCGGCACGGTGAACCTGAACGAGCACCCCTTGCCCTATGAAGGAGCCTACGCTCAGGCGCTCTGGCTGCTGCAGAACGGCTTCAACCCTAAACCTACACAGGAAGAGAGCGCTGCCATCACCGAGCACAACCGCGACTTCATGGTCCCGAACGACTGTGAAGAGGCGCTGATGGTCTTCCTGCGCAAACCCACTGCCACGGACGTTCCCCAAGCCTACACGGCCGGCGAACTGATGCAGGAACTGGGCAACCACGGGTTCCATGGGCAGGCCTACAACGCCAACAACATCGGCAAGGCATTGAAGCAGAAGGGCTTTCAGATGAAAAAGGTGAGAGGTCAGAACAGATGGCTGGTGGTCATCCTGGATTACAACCAGCAGAAATGCGAGCGCATTGCCGATGCCCAGGACAGCAGCCAAGCCCCCTTCTGACATGCCACCTGCTCCTTCCTGAGGGGGGAGATGGGGAACGTCCGTTATAGGATTCTGTAAATAGTTTCTGAGTTATTCCCGTAAAACATGCAGGAATAACTCAGAAACTTTTTCTAAAACGCATGGAGAGACCTTCACCACCTTCCCCACCTTTTCGCGTGAAGGCAACAGCAACCCCCACCCTCGGGCCTTTCGTTCCGGGGATGGGGGGTCTTGGGTGATGTGACACCTCCCTTTTGGAAGGGGCACTGCGCCGGGGTGATTACCCTTGGCCTTCGCTGTCGGGAGCCACCACGCCGAGTTCCAGCTCGCCCTTGCGAATCTGCTCCATCTGCTCCTTGGAGATGCGGCCGGCCTTGAAAGCCTTCATGGCAGCCTTCTGGATGGTGCGGTTCACCACCTGGTTGAACTGGACGTTGCCTGTCAGGTCCACGAAGTAGCCGCCGGGCTCATACTCCACGTAGGCATCGATGATGTTGGTCTCGGGGTTGAACTTCTCGATGCTCTCGGCGCCCTTGCAGTGGATGGAGATCTTGAAGGTGCCGAGGTCGCTGAGTTCGACCTTGAAGCCGCGCAGGACATGCTCGCGGATGCAGTCCACGAGGGCAGTGGTGACACCCGTGATCATGTCGCGTGTGTAGGGGCTGCCGTGCTCCATGATGTGTGTGGCCAGCTGTTCGAGCTTCACCGTGCCCGCATACTGTACGCTGGCATAGGCGCGCTCAGGGTCGTTCTCATTCATGCCGTTTTCGCGCATCGTCACGCTGTAGTCGATGCTCTCGGCACTCTGCAATGCAATGGCATTGCGCTTTTTTCTTGCAAATTTTGCCATAGTGGTAAAAGATTTAAGGTTAATGAAGAATGTAGTGAAAGAACTCTGTGCATCGGGGTCGGGACTGGGCTGTGCCGTCAGTTTTCTGCTGCAGGGAGCGCTCTTTTCCTTCAGCAGGGTTCGCTCTTTTCTGCTGCAGGAACCGCTCTTTTCCTTCTGTAGGGACCGCTTCTTTCCTTCTGCAGGGACCGCTGCTTTCCGTTGCAGGGAACGCTCCTTTCCGCTGTAGGGAGCGCTGCTTTCCGTTGCAGGGAACGCTCCTTTCCGCTGTAGGGAGCGCTCCTTTCTGCTGCAGGGAGCGCTCCTTTCTGCTGTAGGGAGCGCTGCTTTCTGCTGTAGGGTGCGCTCCTTTCTGCTGTAGGGAGCGCTCCTTTCGGTTTAGGCTCCTTTCCTTTCCCTTTTGCTCTGCAAAGTTAGTGATTTTCCGCGAAATATGCAAATAATCAGGCGACTTTTTTCAAGGGAAAGAGCAAGTTTTTTGAGGGAAAAGAACAAGCTTTCTCAAGGGGAAAATGCAGGCTTTTTCGTGGGTGGAGGGGCCGCTTCTGCGGGTTGATTTTTAAGATGTGGGGGCGGCTCGTGACAGATGACAGATGACAGTTTCAGGTGCGTGCCTCGTGTGTTCAGGTGTGTGTCTCGTGTGTTTGTTGTGTTGAGAATACTATATAAATAAGCTTATATACATATAATAAATAGGTAAAGAAATTTATACTTTATTATCTCTTTATTCTCTCTTTTGTTCTTCTTCATCGCTGAGCACCCTTGTCTATGGAAACTGTCATCTGTCATTTGTCATGATGACATATTCTGGATGAAATGACATTTGTGGTAAATGTTGTGCGAGAAATCAGGTGTGGCATACTTCTTGCTGTAAAAAAATAGATAGAATCTATTAACAGACCCCTAAAAAGAATAATTTGAAATGATACCAAAGACCGTTGTTGAGCACGATGAGTCGGGCTTGGAGATGGTGCTTGTTTTTCTGGATGACCTCTTGCAAGACCGTTTCATCGAGGGCATCCGCAGCAAGCATCGCACTCTTTATGAAATTGAGCAAATCTTGGAGATGGTGGAAATGTATCAGCGCAGGGTGAACATTGAGAACAGGTCGCTTGTGCGTTTTTCCGAGGGTTTCATCCGTCATTATGCTACGAGCAACAATCGTTGCTTTAGCACGGCGGAGGTGCTGTTTAACAAGATAAGAAGCACGCTCAAAGGTCTGAAGGAGGTGTTCCACAAGACGACTCCAGTGGTCAGGGAGCAGCTGCCCAGCGGTGCAGAGGCTCCTTCTGTCTATGGGATGTCCCCCCTTGGAGGTGGTGCCTATACGCTGGATGCTTTCGGATTGGAGTCTTTCGAGAAGCCAGTGCAAGACCTGTACCATGCGATAGACACGCTGTTCTCGTCCTCTGCCACGGCACTGGCCTTGTGCCATCTGATGATTGAGGAGGAAGACAAGGCGCGCAACGATGTTGTCCGTCTAAAACAGATCTACCGCGACAGCTGCGACGAGCTGTTGGATGCCGTGAAAAGTGCCACGGCCTTCGTGACGGGGACACAGGAACTTCCAGAGAACGAGCTGGAAGAACGTCGCAAGAAAGCGAAGTCGGAGGAGGAGTTCTTGAAAGAAAACTATCACAAATTTGACAAGAAAATATTAACTCAGTATCTGATTATCAAATCAATTCAGCAAGGCCGCCGCGAGGGTCTCACAGAGTTGGAGGCATTCTTCTTCCGGAAGAATCGCGAGAGGGCATTGCAGGTGAGGGAGGTGATTGCCCACTTTGATGAACTGCCTGATGTAGAAGGTCAGAAAGACAGCTTGGACAGCACGGTGATGGTGGAGTTTCTCAAATGGTGCGGTCTGGTGGAAAGTCAGGAAATAAAATTCTATAAGGATTACTTTTTGCCGGCATACTCTGCCAAGAAACGCCGTTATAAATCTCTTGGCTGGAACACCATCAGCGGCAAACGCAAGGAGCTGAAAGATTTGGGCGACACAGACGAGAAACTTGCTGCCGACTTTGAAAAGCGTTTGTCAGAGAAACCTTCCGAGTTGAGAGAAGCGGTTTAGGCAATTGCAGCCGACATTTTCAAGAAAACAGGAAGCGATTTAACCAAAGTATGGATGGATTTCAAGGGAGTTCATCCATTTTTTTTATTGTTTTTCGGATGTGCGTTCCAAAGTTGGCTGAAACTTTGGAACGCGGACGTGTGATTTGTTCCAAAGTTGGCGAATAGCCGTTCCAAAGATTTGCGGGCAGTGTTCCAAAGTTATTCTAAACATGCCTGGCAATATGTTCCAAATAGGCACATAAGTCATTCTTCCTAAAGTATTTGTAATATTTGCAGGGTTTGGCGAGAAACCGTACCTTTGCACCGCAGTTCCGATGGTAAAGGGCTGTGGTGCTGCTCCCTCCAGCGCGCTGAAAAGGATGGACGGCATCGAGGCAAGTCTCAAAATAACTCCAAATAATACTATATAAGGTAAAAGAACATGACTGCAATTTTTGCTATGAATCCCCGTCTGAAGAACAGTACGACGGGTGAAATCGAGAAAAAGTATCATCGTGGTTATGCCGAGCCGGCAACGGCAGAGCAGATTCTGACCAACCTCAAGAGTGAGGTGAACCAAGCTACCGTGGCTTCCATCCGCGCAGGCCATGAGGAACAGAAGGACACGCTGTGGTCTATCTGTCCACACTACAGCGCTTTCCGCAACAACCACCGTGCGCAGGCCGACATTATCCCCGAGGCCTTCACGTTCAGAACATGCGTGGATGTGGATGAGCTGGAACTGGTGGAGACGGCCAAGCAGCGTGCGCTGGAGGTGAATGACAGCCCCTTCTCGGACTTCGACGGCCTGGTGGAGTATATTGAATACTCTGCACGCAAGAAGCTCCACATCTGGCTCCGACTGCCTAAGGGTATGACCGTGGCCGAGGCGCAACAGGCTTTCTGTGAAGAGATTGGAGTGCCCTACGACGAGAGCTGCATCACCCCCGAGCGGTTCATCTACATGACCGGCGACGAGGTCTATCGGTCTCCCAAGTGGCTGCAGCCGCTCGCCCCAGAGGAGGTGGCAGAACGCCGCAAGGCCTACACAGACCGCGGCCTGGATGTCGATGGCACGGTGCTCAAAGAAGGAGCAGGCCGCGCCTATGCGGGGGCCAAGCACCTGGGCAAAGCCACCTCCAAGCCAACGGCCAAGCAGAGCCCCCAGACTCCCACGGCGAGCACTCCCTCCGCTGCCACAGATGCCAGCAGGGGCGGTGACGAGGTCATGGCTGCCGACAAGCGCACCCGCTTCATCATCCAGCAAATCATGAAAAAGGAAGGGGTCTCCATCAGCGACCTCACCGACAAAGGCGGTCGGCACAACGCCGTGAAGATGCTGCTGGCCCATGCCACACAGCTCCTGCAGGAAGGAGAATTCCTGGGTGTGCTCTCAGAACTGATGCCACAGAACTGGCAGGACCAGAACATCCGACAACTGGTCAAGGACTTCTATGCCAAGTACTTCGACGAGAGTGCCCGCCTGACAGAGTTCCAGAAAGAGGTCTTTCGCAAGAGCCGCAAGATGGACACCACACAGGACGAGGGAAGTGCAGGCAAGGCCGCTGCTACACAGGTCTATGGGGACACGGCTCCCCTCACCGAGATCTACGCCAGCTCACGTCCGCCCCTGCTTCCTGCCAAGTTGCCTGCTCTGGTGAAAGCCGTCACCTCGAGGACACCTCTGGAGATGAAGCCCACGGTGGCGCAGGGCATGTTCCCGCCCCTGGGAGCCTATCCGTACAAACTGAGCTTCCTCTACATCGACAACCAGTACCGTGAACTGCGCTGCAACTGCCTCACCATCGGAGGAACAGGAACCGGCAAGGACACCAGCCTCAAGCAGCCCATCAAGCACATTACCGCTCCAATGGTGGCACGTGACAGCGTCAACCGCCAGCGCCTGAAAGAGTTTAACGAGGAGTATAACGCTACCAAGGCAAGCAAGGACAAGCCCAAGCGCCCGGCAGACCTCATCATCCAGAAAGTGGGGGCAGACCTGACACCAGCCCGTCTGTCACAGCTCATGGACGACTCACAAGGAGCGCTGCTCTACACCCAGATGAACGAGTTTGAGCAATGGTACGGCGTTGAAGGCCTACGCGGCAAGGACTGCACCTTCAAGAACCTGAAGCTGGCCGACGATGAGGACAACCCCTTCGGTCAGGAGCGCGCAGGAGCACAGAGCGTCAACTACACAGGTCCCCTGGGTCTCAACTGGAATGCCAGTACCACCCCCAGCAAGGTGCAGGGCATGTTCCGCTATGTGATGGTGGACGGACCTGTCAGCAGAGTCTGTCTGGCCACAACACCCAACGTAGGGCTGGCTGCACCCATACCCCGCTACGGACGTTATGATGACAGCTATGACCGTGACATCCTGCCCTACATCAACCACCTGCAGGCTGCTACCGGCGAAATCACATGCCGACAGGCCATCCGACTGGCAAAACAGCTAAAACAAGAATGTGACCAGTACACGTTGGTCACACAGGACGAAGTCTTCGACAACCTCAGTCATCGTGCACTTGTCCACGCCTTCCGCAAGGCTTGTCTGCTCTTTGCCGCAAACGGCATGAAATGGGAACGCAGCATCGAGGGCTTCTGTCGATGGAGCCTACACTACGACCTGTGGCTCAAGCTCCACTTCTTCGGCGACATGATTCGTCAAGCCGACGGACAGACACAGACCTCCAAACGAGGACCTCGCAACCTCCTCCAGCAGATTCCCACAGATGCCAACGGCACCTTCGCCTACAGCGATGCCGTAGCCGTACGACAGAAGAACAACAAAGAAGAAGCCGGGACTGTCAACATGCTCAGCCAATGGAAGATAAGGGGTTACATCGAAGCCCTGCCCGACGGACGCTACAAGAAGAAACAGATGGGATGACAAATGACAGATGACAGTTTCACAGGGGCATTCCACCGCCTCGTGAACACATCTCACTATGACGCAAGCACACGAGAGGTCAACCCCCTCGTGTGTTTCTTTTCATATAAGGAAATGGGATTTTTTCATAGAAATAATCTTCGTAGGAGCCGCCGGAGTCATTTCTGACCCAGCAAAATGACCTTCTTTTCCCTTGCCTTTCAAACTTCTTTCATATTTTTCTCATCATTTTTTGCCGTTTTGCTGTGCTGTTTCAAAGATTATGTTTACCTTTGCGGCAGAAATAGCTCGCTTGTTGTTGCTTGCGGCTCAGGGGAAATATTAACAAGGTCAAGGCTGGCTTACTTCGCGATATACAGATTCTGTGTTTAACAGCCAGCCAATTACCTTTTATTTGAAACGGATATGAACAGCAAGACTCTGACCAAGGTGGCACTGCGCTATCGTGCGGTGTTCCTTGATGTTTCCCGTGAAAGTATTGACATGCAGTCGCAGGCTACGGCGCCTGTGATGGCGTTCGTGGCTCGATTGAAGGAGGTGGGCTTCTGCCTCACCGAGGAGCTGCTTCATGCGTTGAACGGCGTTCCTGTGGACAGGCTCGCCCAGGTCACCGAGTGCATCAACGACGTGATGGGCGTGCATCTCAACTGGGCCGCGCTGGTCAAGGGCTGGGACGTGCCTACGGGCGAGACGGCGGGTGACCATCTGATAACGTGGTTTGTCAACGCCTTCAGCGACACGGTGCCGTTCAGGGGCACGACGCTGCCTTGCGGCCACCTCATCCCCGAGGGTACGTTCCCGCTGGAGCGATACAATGGCTGCCCCTTCTGCGGCACACCGTTTGAGACGGCGGATTTTGTCTATAAGGGTCAGGGCAGCAAGCTCAAGGAGCTGCGGCTGTTCACGTTGGGGGACCTGCAGCAGGTGCTGGCCTCGCTGCTCGCTTCTGCCACGCCGCTGGACGGCACGCAGAGGGACTCGCTGGAGCTGTTGCTGAGGGAGTTCCCGCTGCCAGACTCTGTCAATGTCACGATGAAGGAGACGGCCATGCTCGTTATCAAGCAGTTGGTGGCGCAGGACAGGGCCGCGGAGGCGACGAGGCTGTTCAAGACGCCGACGGATGTGCTGCGCTATCTGTGGTACGAGAAGACGGGCCGCGTGCAGATTCTGGAGCCTAAGACGCTGGTGGCCAATGCCCGCAGGCTCTACGCCCATATCTGGGAACCGCTGGACTGGCAAGCCGATGCCGCCAAGGCGATGAAGGAGAAGCTGAAGCTGAAATATGACCGCAAGGCGTGCCTGCGTGTGGCGCTGTGGATGAATGCCCTCCCGCTGACGGCCCGGCAGGCGGCAGAGAATATGAACGCCAAGCGGGGTATGTGGGTGCGTGTGATTCGTGCCTTGCGCCTGGCTGAGTATTCGCACAAGCGGGGTTTCGACCGTCTGGCAGAGCTGCTGGATGTGTTCTACCGGCAGGACTATTCCACCTGGCAGGGCCGAGTGGATAAGGCGCGCAAGGAGAACGATGCCGACACGACGCTGGCCCTGCTGCGCGAGCGCCCGGGACTCTTTGCACGCTGCCTGTTTGCCACCATGCTACGCTTCGGCAGCGAAAGGGTGCTGACAGCCTTCAGGGAGGTCACGGACAAACTGCCGGCCCGCCTGCTGCTGTCGCTGGGCAATGCGGCCGATGCCTACTTTGACCCGAAGGGAACGCGCATAGCACGCACCATCACAGGCATGACACACAAGATGGAACCCAACCAACTGCTGGCGCTGTATAGCGACGATGACCGCCGGGCGATGGTCACGGCCGTCAACGACCTCTACCTGTCTGCGATGGCCCGGCATTTTGCCGCGCAGAAGACCGAGGCCAAGACCATGTATATCGACCCGCAGCTGCGGAACATCCCTGTCAGTGTGGGAGACCGCTCGGCCACCCTGCAGGATGCGTCCTGTGCCCTGATGGGCACGCGCTTCCCCGTCGAGGGCGATGCCGTGCGCCTGTTCCTGCAATGGGGACAGGGCCTGCACGCACAGCCCCTGGACATGGACCTGAGCTGTCGCATCTTCTTCGAGGACGACGGTGAGAACGAGGACTGCGCCTACTATAACCTGACCTGCACGGGTGCCAAACACTCGGGTGACATACGCCACATCCCGGAGATGGTGGGAACGGCCGAGTATATAGAGCTGTCGCTGCCAGAGTTGGAGAAGGCCGAGGCTAAGTATGTGGTTTTCACCTGCAATGCCTACTCCACGGGAGGACTCTCGCCCAACCTGGTCGTGGGATGGATGAATTCCGCCTACAAGATGAAGGTCTCGGAGAAGAAGGGCGTGGCCTATGACCCGTCCTGCGTGCAGCACATGGTCCGCATCAGCGAGAATGACCTCTCCAGGGGGCTGGTCTTCGGTGTGCTGGATGTGTCACAGCGAGTCATTATCTGGCTGGAAATGCCCTTGGGCACGCAGACGGTGCGGGGAGTGGGTGAGAGCAGCGAGACCATTGAGGCGTTGCTCCGCAGGCTGGAGTCCAAGCTATCTGTGGGCGAGCTCCTGGAAATGAAAGCCAAGGCCCAGAACCTCAAGCTCGTGGAGAACAAGGACGATGCCGACGAGGCCTACACCTACCAGTGGGCGCTCAATCCGGCCGACGTCACCCAACTGTTGAGTGCAGAATGAACGATATCATCACACAAATCAGCGATGCTATCTGGGGCTATGTGTTGATAGCCTATCTGATAGCGTGCGGCGTTTGGTTCACGTGGAAAACCAAAGGCGTGCAGTTCCGCATGCTGGGCGAGATGTTCAGACTGCTGACAGATGCCGCCACCACGGACAGCACATCCGTCACGGGCGGTTCTTCCACCGCGGACAGCGCAGCTATCACGGGCGGCTCTTCCACCACGGACAGCGCAGCCGTCACGGGCGGTTCTTCCACCGCGGACAGCCCATCCGGCGAAGCGGGCGGCCGTCAGAAGCATATCTCATCCTTTCAGGCGTTTGCCGTGTCGGTGGCCACACGTGTGGGAACGGGTAACCTTGCCGGCGTGGCAACGGCCATAGCCATCGGAGGGCCTGGAGCCATCTTCTGGATGTGGGTGATGGCGCTGTTCGGCGCTGCAACCTCATTCGTGGAATCCACGCTGGGACAGCTCTTCAAGCAGCGGCAGAAGGACTCCTACATCGGCGGACCTGCCTATTACATTCTCCGAGGCCTGCACCTCCGTTGGATGGCCTATCTGTCTGCAGTTCTGCTGGTTGTCACCTTCGGCATCGTCTATAACTCCATCCAGAGCAACACCATCTGCGGCGCCATGCAGAGTGCCTTCGGATGGGACCCGCTGGTGGTGGGCTACGTCCTGGCGGCGATGGGACTGCTGATTGTCTTCGGAGGCATTCACCGCATTGCTCATGTGAGTTCGGTGCTGGTGCCTATCATGGCCATCGGCTATTTCCTGTTGGCGGCCTACGTGGTGCTGACGAACATCGGTCTGATACCTCATGTGCTCAAGGTCGTCGTCACCAGTGCCTTCGGATGGGAGCAGGGTGTGGGTGGTGCCCTCGGTGCTACCATCATGATGGGCGTGAAGCGAGGGCTGTTCAGCAACGAGGCTGGCGAGGGCAGTGTGCCCAATGTGGCGGCCACGGCTTCCGTCTCGCATCCCGTCAAACAAGGTCTGATTCAGGCACTTGGCGTGTTCACCGACACGCTGCTGGTGTGCAGCTGCACCGCTTTTGTCATTCTTATCAGCGGACTCTATGAGGTGCCGGAACTCAACGGTGTGGCCCTCACACAGGCGGCATTGGGCAGCGAGATAGGTGCCTCGGGACCCACCTTCATCGCGGTGGCCATCTTCCTCTTTGCCTTTTCCAGCATCATTGGCAACTATTATTACGGCGAGGCCAATATCCGCTTTATCTCCCTGCAGGCGCAGTTGTCAACGCGCAGCTCCTGGTGCCTGATCTCCGTCTATCGCATCCTCTCGGCGGGAGCAGTAGTGGTGTTCGGCGCCACCGTCACACTCGATGTGGTCTGGAACTTGGGCGACCTGTTCATGGCAATGGTGACGGGTTGCAACCTCATCGCCATTTCCATCTTGGGGAAATATGTCTTCCGCCTGCTCGACGACTACCGTGCACAGCAACGCCGCGGCATCAAGGAACCTACCTTCCACCGCGGCCAACTGCCAGAGATAGAGCACGATATAGATTGCTGGGAATAAGACTGGGGCTCCTGAGGCTTCAGAGGTTTCTAAGGCTTTTAGGGCTTTTGGGGCTTTTGAGGCTTCTGAGGTTCCTAAGGCTTTTGGGGCTTTTGAGGCTTTTGAAGCTTCAAAGAGAGAGAGTTTCTGGTTACTTCAGCGCCTCGAATTGGGCGTTCTTCTCGATGGTCCAGTCTTTGCGCTGGGAGAGTGCACACTTCTTGCCCTTGAACATCTTGGCACCCTGCTTGTCACCCTTGAGCTGCCAGTCTAACCACGCCAGCGCCACCACGGTGAACTCACCGCCATGAGGCTCGCGGTAGGTGCCGCCATGACCCACGGGGAAGTTGGCTGCCACAGCCGGCACGTGGTCGATGCGATGGAAGTCATCCATGCCGTTGCCATAGGCAATGTCCTTCTCGCCGCCTAAGATATAGATAATTGGCGTGTGGATTTCCTTCAGCTTCTCCTTCGGAGGCATCGGCATTCCGCCCACAGCCTGGTTGGCATTCTGCTGGTTGAAGAGTCCGCTGTTGCAAATCATCAGCGTCTTGATGCGCGGGTCTGCGCAGTTGTAGAGTGTCTGCAGACCGCCGCAGGACATGCCGGCCACGCAGATATTCTTCACGTCAATCTTCTGATAATAAGGCGATGCAGGGTCGCTGTTCTGACGGATAATCCAGTCGATGGACTCTATCTGCTGCTCGCTGCGTGACATGGGACCTCTGTACCACTCGTCGGTCATGGGGATTATGCCTGTGGCCAGCACGATATAGCCATGGGAAGCAATCTCGTTGAGGAAGTTGATGTGCTCGAAGGGAGAGTTGGCGCACGCGCCGTTGCCCCAGACGAGGACGGGCAGCGGTTGCTTGGCGCTGAACGGTGTCAGGTCCTGCGGAACCAGGATGGTGTGTTCCGGCAACGTGGCATCTTCTTTCATGATGGCTTTGTAGGCACCTGTTCCGCCGTCCTCGATGATGCGTGTGCGAGCGCCACGGGCGGCGTTGAGGAAGTTGACCATCTTCTGCAGGTTCTCATCGCTGTACATGCCCATGCCGTGACCGCCTTCGGGGACGAAGGTGGCTTCGGTCTTGACACCAGTGGACTGTAACAGCTCAAAGAACTTCTTGCCCTGACAGCAGGGAACCACATTGTCCTTCTCGCCGTGGAAGATGATGACGGGAGGGTCATTGGCGTCGATATAGGTGGTGGCGCTCAGGCTGCGGTATTTGTCGGGTTCCTCAGACAGCTTGGAACCGAGCAGGATGTCTTCGGGGCTGCGCTCGCCCATCGTCATGTGTTCGCCGCAATCCATCGCCGTCAGGTCTATGGGGCCAGACCAGTCGCAGGCGGCCTGTACGGCGCTGCTTTCCTGGGTGTAGTTGCCTAAGGACCCTTCGAGGTCAATGTCAACAAGCCCCACCCGCGTGTGGCGCATACCGCTGGTGACGGCAGTCGTGGAAGACAGATGTCCGCCAGACGAGAAACCGCTGGTGGCGATGAACGACGGGTCGAACTTGTACTTGGCAGCCTCGCCGCGAACGAAGCGGACGACCGCCTTGATGTCATGAATCTGTGCCGGCCACTGGGCGTCCATGCTGGAACGATGGTTGGGACAAACCACGGCGTAACCTGCATTCAGCAGCGCCTTGACGATGGTTCCCAAGTCGGCGGCGCCCTTGCTGTTGTTGCTGAACCAGGCGCTGCCGTAGATGTGTATCACCACGGGATAGGAGTCGCGCTCCTGCTTGGGCAGGTAGATGTCGCAGGTGTGGAAGGCCTGGCCGTCGCCCACGTAGTTCACGTCTTTCCACTCTTGGGATGTTTCTAACTTCACTTGTGGCAGCTGGAAACCGCCGAAACCGCCGGCAGGCTGTGCAGAAGCAGAGAGAATGCTGGCGGCAAACACTGATAAAAGGATAAGTCTCTTCATGTTTATAATGCTGATTTTATATTAGTTACTGGTGAGCAATCCTGTCGGTGCCGTTGCTGGGTTCTGTTGGCTGTCGGTGATAGGACCTGTTGTTTGTCGGTGATGTGACTTGTTGTTTATCGGTGTTATGACCTGTCTTGTCGGCTGTGTAGATTACTCTCCGCCAATGGAGAGAGAGTCTGACGGAGTGCTGATGACAGGTGAGGTGGTGGGAATGGGAAGGGCATCGCCGTCGAAACTCACGCCCTCCATGGGTCCGAGGTTGGCAAGGCTGTCGGGGTCGTAGGGTGGCGGTTCGTAGGAGATGGCACACTCATAGTCTTCGCGGTTGATTTCCTCGGTGGGTGGCGGGAAGTGTGCTCGGTAATGAGCGAAGCGCTTGTCCTGAAGAGTGCGGCACATGAAATTGCCAAAGATGGGCAACGCCGTGCGGCTGCCCTGGCCGAGTGCTCCTGTGCGGAAATGGATGCTGCGGTATTCGCCACCCACCCATCCGCCAGCCACCAGCTTGGGTGTGATGCCCACGTACCACGCATCGGAGTGGTTGTTGCTGGTGCCGGTCTTGCCGCCGAAGTCGGTGTCACGCACCACGGGGTTGACATACTGCCACAGGGCTTGTGATGTGCCGCCAGGTTGTGTCATGCCGCCACGAAGCATCTGCTGCATGAAGAAGGCGGAACGGTAGGGAATGGCTTGTGTGGTGCGGTCTGTGCGGGCTTCATAAAGGAGGTGGCCATCGCGGTCCTCGATGCGCTGTATCAGGTGGGGAGCCTGGTAACGGCCGTCATCAACCACCGTGCAATAGGAGTTGACGAGGTCACAGAGGGTAACGTCGCTGGCACCCAGGCTCAGTGCGGGCACTTCTTCGAGATGGGAGTGGATGCCCATCTTGTGGGCCGTCACGGCCACGTCATGGATGCCCACTTCCTTGCCCAGTCGGGCTGCAATGCTGTTGGTGCTCTGGGCGAAAGCCAGTTTCAGACTCATGCTGGCACCCGTGTAATAGCCGTTGGCGTTGTGCGGGGCCCATTGTTTGATGGCACCCTTGACGGTATCGTTGACGGTAAACCATTGGTCCACACGGCGGTCACAGGGCTTGAAACCTTTGTTCATGGCCTCGGTATAGACAAAGAGTTTGAAGGTGGAGCCGGGCTGGCGCTGTGCCGTCACCTTGTCATATTTCCAGAAGTCAAAGCTGATGTCACCAACCCAGGCGCGGACGAAGCGGGTGTCGGGCTCTATGGCCACGAAGCCGCAATGGAGGAAACGCACCATGTAGCGGATGGAGTCCAAGGTGGAGACGTCGCGGTAGATGGGGCCGTCATAGGAGAAGAGGCGCACGCGGTGCGGCTGGTTGAGGTAGAAGGTGACGCTGTCTGGCTCGTCGGGGAAACGCTGCTGCAGGTATTTGTAGTGTTCTGTGCGGCGGGCAATGTTCTCGATGAAGTTGGGAATCTCGCGGTGGTACTGGTCCTGCCATGGGTTCTGTCCGCGCCAGTGCTCGTCGAAGCGTTGTTGCAGGAGGCGCATCTGTCGGAGGGCTGCATCCTCGGCGTAACGTTGCAGACGGGAGTCGATGGTGGTGTAGATGCGCAGACCGTCGGCGTAGAGGTCCAGACGGTCGCCCTCGCCGATGAGTCCCTGGTCGGAG
>JAEEGL010819169.1_pt1 | contig 14059 bp, 10 predicted proteins | sample 9134231 | NCBI WGS metagenome assembly JAEEGL01 (sample SAMN16246548, study PRJNA631951) | gut metagenome | biome: gut microbiome; feature: rumen; material: fiber-attached | host: Bos | place: Iran: Karaj | collected 2018-10
ATCTCAGCTCCCATGCTCGTAGATGCAGGCGTTAAGTTTGTTATCATCGGACATTCAGAGAGACGTGAGTACTTCAAAGAGGATGATGCTTTCCTGAACAAGAAGGTTAAGAAGGCATTTGAAGCAGGTCTTACTCCTATTCTTTGCTGCGGTGAGACACTTGAGCAGAGAGAAATGGGCGTTACCATGGACTGGATCCGTCTTCAGATCAAGTCTGACCTCGTAGGCATCACAGCTGACCAGGTAAAGAGCATGGTTATCGCTTATGAGCCTATCTGGGCTATCGGAACCGGCAAGACCGCTACTACCGAGCAGGCTGAGGAAGTTTGCAAGGGCATCCGTGAATGCATCGCAGAGATTTATGATCAGGCTACAGCAGATGCAGTTCGTATACAGTACGGCGGATCTGTAAATGCAGGAAATGCAGCTGAGCTTTTCGCACAGCCCGACATCGACGGCGGACTTGTAGGCGGCGCTTCACTTAAGGCTGACTTCGGCAAGATCGTAAACTACTAATTATACCCTTTAACGAAAATCTTTGCCGTTAAAGCCTTCCACTTGAGGGGAAGGTGGCTGCAAAGCAGCCGGATGAGGTGTAAATGATATTCGTTAATCAGTATTTAACAAAAGAAAGATTTATAAAAATAATACAGGAGGATACCGGATTATAATACTTTTATATCTGTGTGTTCTCCTGTTTTATTTAATGATTTGTTATCGTGAACAGCGTGGTAAATTGTTATCAGGGTTCTTCGCGCTGCTCAGAATGACAAAAGTTGATATACATATGTGTATCAAAATTAATTGATACTATATTTGGAGGCTTGTTATATATGAGAAAGACAATAGCATTTGGAATATGTGCATTTATGATCACTATATTTTTAGGACTGTTTGATTCCATATCCGTAAGCGCAAAAATGGAAATACCCGAGGATGCTTTTGAGTACAATGGACATTATTACTATTATTACTCAAACGACAGCATCACATGGGATGCTGCAAAAGAAGCATGTGAAGAGTTGGGCGGACATCTTGTGACATTCACAAACAAAGCTGAAGAAAACGCTATCTGGAGATATATGGGAGAACTTGGAACTCCTGCCTGGATAGGATTATATAATGACGGAGCCATAGACAGGATTTACCAGAAGGTTGGTGATGACTGGAAATGGGTTACCGGAGAAAAAGTAAGATTTGAAAACTGGGCTAAAACTCAGCCTGACCATCTGAGTCATTTCCTTCAGGATTCATTCGATATGTATGCCGCTATCGGACGTGGTGAAGAAGTAGTATTCACAGAAGTAGAAGGAATATTGGACACACCTTCATGGGGCGATTTTGATAATGAATATCATGTAGGAAAGCATGATATAAAGGGATATATCTGTGAATGGGATATTTATGAGGTAAATGTATCTAACGCTCCCAAAAAGCTGAAGAAGGGAAAAAGCGTTACTCTGAACGTAACAGTGACAGATAAAGCCGGAGACAAAGAGGTAAAGAACGCCAAAATAACATTTAAGAGCAGCAAAAAGTCCGTAGCCAAAGTAACGAGTAAGGGAAAAGTTACTGCCTTAAAGAAGGGAAAATGTACTATAACCATAAAATACAAGGACTTTACAAAGAAGATAAAGATTAAGGTAAAGTGATATATTAAAGAATAGTAAAATATATAAATATGCCTTGACTAATATCGAACTCCGTTTTATAATACATAAGGTTTGGCGGTGCTAATATATAGTTGAGCTCAGTTATCATACTGTTAAGCTTGATAACTATAAGAGTTGGCATTTTATAGCAGCGGGATCGTATGATAATGTACAATTTATTTTAGGAGGATATATATTATGGCTAAGAAGCCCACAGTACTATTGATACTTGACGGGTACGGTCTGAATGATAAGACCGAGGGAAATGCAGTAGCATTGGCAAAAACACCCGTTATGGACAGATTGATGAAGGAATATCCCTTCGTAAAAGGTAACGCTTCGGGAATGTTTGTAGGACTTCCTGACGGACAGATGGGTAACTCTGAGGTAGGACACCTGAACATGGGTGCAGGACGTATTGTATACCAGGATCTTACACGTATCACAAAAGAGATCCAGGATGGTGATTTCTTCAAGAATCCCGAACTTCTCCGCGCAGTAGAGAACTGCAAGAAGAATGATTCATCACTTCATCTTTACGGACTGGTATCAGATGGCGGTGTTCACAGCCATATCACACATATTTATGGACTTTTGGAACTTGCAAAACGCAATGATTTAAAGAAAGTATACGTTCACTGCTTCCTTGACGGACGTGACACACCTCCCGCATCAGGTAAGGATTATGTGGCACAGCTCGAAGCAAAGATGGCAGAGATCGGCGTAGGTGAGGTAGCATCTGTTCAGGGTCGTTACTATGTAATGGACCGTGATAAGAACTGGGACAGAGTAGAAAAAGGTTATGCTGCGCTGGTATATGGCGAGGGTAATGAGGCTGAGTCAGCTACAGCCGGTATCCAGGCTTCATACGATGCAGGTGTAACAGATGAGTTCGTAGTACCTTTCGTAGTAAAGAAGAACGGAGCTGCCGGAGCGACCATCAAGGCAAATGGTGCTGTAATCTGCTTTAACTTCCGTCCCGATCGTGCACGTGAGATCACTCATGCTATGTGTGATGAGCAGTTTGACGGATTTGAGAGAAGAAACGGATTCTTACCTCTTACCTATGTATGCTTCACAGAGTATGATGTAACTATAAAGAACAAGACTGTAGCTTTTGAGAAGGTACAGCTCACCAATACATTCGGAGAGTATATCTCCAAGCTCGGACTTAAGCAGGCTCGTATCGCTGAGACAGAGAAGTATGCACATGTTACATTCTTCTTTAACGGCGGCGTAGAGGCTCCCAATCCGAACGAAGACAGAATCCTCGTAGATTCACCCAAGTACGTTCCTACATACGACAAGAAGCCCAGAATGAGCGCTTACACCGTATGTGACAAGCTGAGCCAGGCTATTACCAAGAAGGATGAGGATGGAAACGCTTATTATGATGTGATCATCTGTAACTTCGCTAACCCAGATATGGTAGGACATACCGGCGTAATTCCTTCGGCTGTTAAGGCTATCGAGGTTATCGACGAGTGCTTAGGCGAGCTTGAGACATTTATCAAGGAAGTTGACGGAACCATGTTCATCTGTGCTGATCACGGAAACGCAGAACAGCTCATCGACTATGAGACAGGTGCTCCTTTCACCGCTCATACTACCAACCCCGTACCTTTCATTCTTGTAAACTACAAGGATGGCGTAAAGCTTCGTGAAGGCGGCAAGCTGGCAGATATCATTCCTACACTGCTTGAAATCATGGAGATCGAGCAGCCCAAGGAGATGACAGGAGAGTCACTGCTTGTAAAATAATTACAGGACTTTTTTACAGGAAGCTGTTGTACTGCGGTACAGCAGCTTCTAATTTTTTTAAAAAATACAAAAAAGAAATGTCTAAAAGACTAATATCAAATTGTTGACAAATAATATAGTATATGCTATAAATCATAAAGTATGAATAAATTTTAGATGAGGTTAGAAAAATGAATGATAATGAAAAGAAGTATAAGCTTCTGATAATCAATCCGGGTTCAACATCTACAAAGGTAAGTCTGTTTGAAAACGAAAAATGTCTGTTTGAACATAGTCTGTTTCATGATGCTCCGGAGCTTTTAAAGTATCCTCATGTCAATGACCAGATGGACTTTAGATATGGCGTGATCATGGATATGCTGAAAAATGAGGGAGTTGCGCCTGATAGTATCGATGTTTTTGTCGGAAGAGGAGGAAGCGCATGTACGCAGCCCGGTGGTGTCACCACGGTAGATGAGAAACTGTATGATGACACAGTGGCAGCTGTAGGTGGCAGTGAGCATCCTGCAAAGCTGGGAGTTATGCTCGCATGGAAGTTTGCCAAAGAATTTGGAAGGGATGCATATACACTGAATCCTACAAATGTTGACGAATACTGTGATTATGCCAGACTTACCGGTATCAAGGGAGTATACCGTGTATCGCATTCACATGTATTGAACCAAAAAGCTGTAGCAGAAGCTCATGCGAAGAAAATGGGCAAAAAATATGAGGATTGTAATTTTATTGTGGCACATATAGACGGAGGCATCACTGTAAGTGCACATGATCATGGAAGAATGGTTGACGGTAATATGGGTGCTGACGGAGAAGGAGCATTTACCCCTACACGTATAGGCAGTGTGCCTGCGCTTTTGATGCTCGATTATGTGGAAAAACATTCCGTAAAAGAAGCAAAACTTCTCTGTGCGAGATCTGGCGGATTTGTCAGTCTGTTTGGAACCTCGGATTCCGATAAAATACATGCGCTTGTAGATGCCGGGGATAAAAAGGCTTCACTTGTCTGGAACACAATGATCTACCAGATATGCAAAATGATAGGTGAAATGAGTACTGTTCTCTGCGGTAAGGTGGATGGCATACTGCTCACAGGCGGACTGCTCAGATTCGATGATATAAGAGCGGGCATAGAGAAGAGATGTGGATTTATCGCACCTATCAGCGTATATCCCGGAGAGATGGAGCAGGAAGCACTGGCATACGCAGTACTGGATGTTTTAAGAGGCGAGGCTACAGCCATGAAGTACTCAGGCAAGAATGTCTGGGACGGATTTGAGGGACTCGATCTCTAAATTTCAAGCGTAGCTGACTGATGAGGTGAAAATAAAAGTATATCATAATAGGAGAGGTATAAACATATGAGCATGGTAGATGATATCAAGAAAAAAGCACAGAGCAAACTGATGACTATAGTACTTCCCGAGGGTGATGAACCCCGTACTGTACAGGCAGCAAAGATTATAATAGATGAAGGACTGGCAAAGCCTGTTCTTATCGGTAAAAAGGATGCAGTAGAAAACACAGCTAAAGAGACTAATACCGATATCACAGGTATAGAGATCATAGATCCCGAAAACAGTCCGAAATCAGCTGATTATGCAAAAGAGCTGTTTGAACTTCGTAAGGCAAAGGGTGTAACGGAAGAGGATGCAGCGAAACTTGTTAAGGATGTAATGTACTATGGTATTATGATGGTAAAGACAGGGGATGCCGACGGTCTGGTATCTGGCGCTGTTCATACTACAGGTGATATGCTTCGTCCTGCACTTCAGATCATAAAGACAAAGCCCGGGATCAAGGTGGTTTCATCGAGCTTCCTGATGGATTGCCCGAACAAGAACCTGGGACATAACGGACTGCTCGTATATGCCGACTGTGTGGTAATGCCCAATCCCACAGCTGATGAACTGGCTGAGATAGGTATTTCGGCAGCTGATACAGCGAAGAGACTGTGCGGTATAGACGAGCCGAAGGTAGCATTCCTTTCATTCTCTACTAAAGGAAGCGCCAAGCATGAGCTCGTTACTAAGGTACAACAGGCTGTAGCTAAAGCTCATGAGCTGGCCTCGGATCTCTGCCTCGACGGTGAGATGCAGTTCGATGCTGCACTCGTTCCTGAAATAGGAGCGTCCAAGGCTCCCGGAAGTCCTGTGGCCGGTCATGCAAATGTACTTATATTCCCTGATCTTCAGGCTGGAAACATCGGATACAAGATAACACAGAGAATAGGTGGAGCAGAGTGTTTCGCCGTGCTTCAGGGTCTGGCAAAGCCCTGCAATGATCTCTCCAGAGGTTGTTCGGTGGAGGATATCGTAAATACTGTGGCATTTACCGCAGTTCAGGCACAGTAAATTAATATAAGGACGTGCGGCGACTCCCAATCTTAATATCGCAATAAGGGTAGGAGTCGGCTCTGTCTGGGTAGCATCCCTGCCGAATTTCGATGCCGCAACGCCTCGTCAAACTTCCTCTAAGAGCAGAAATCAAAAGCGCTCAGCAAAGGCTTCGCGTTTTGCTGCTCTAAGAGGTGATTTTGACTCGGCTAAGAGCGCGGGTCCGTCGGACAAATGAAATTCGGCAGGGAAACATACCCATTACGAGCCTGATCGAAGTCTTTATATGCGATATTAAGATTTCGCCACGCCCGGAGCCGTCGCCGCACTTCTCTATACTGAAAGTGCAACTTATAGTTTTATAAAGTACCAATGAACTAAGTTCCACACTTCTTATAGCGGCCTTGATGATATTTTAGTGGAGGCGGTGGTGTTGGCTTCCTAAACTTTGTAGATGATTTTTGTCGTGTAGACTGAGGTACTTTATGATGAATAAAAATTCTCTAAACAAGGCTTTTGTTGAGTCTTTTAAAGATTATGCAGTCCAACACAATTATATCTATTTAAAAAAATATGATATGTTTACGAAATGTTCTGGAACTTTTTTAGTTAAGTATTTTTTTGTTGAAAAACTATCGGGTTTGTCTAAAAATGAGGTGGGGTTCTCGGTGTCCGGAAATGTCAAATCTGTTTATTCAAAGTCACTTAAAAAGGATGAACTGAAGGTAAGTTCGATAAGAAACAAACAGTTTGTCGATATAATAAAAGGGTATGATAATACTTATCCCCATATATATTATTGTGATGATGAAAATGCAAAGACTGTTATGGAAAAGGCCTTTTATGATGCAAAAGCAGGTATTCTATCAGAAATTGAAAGCGTAAATTCTATGGAAGATTATCTTGATTATTGCCATAGAATAAATACTGCTCAGATTAGACTTGCAACAGAATTTTGTGGTGACTCGTTGGCTATGATAGTTGCTGATGATCATTATGATATGACGAAAACGTTCAACGAGTTTATGACGGCACTGAAAAGTAAATATGGTATATCATATGTTAATTCAGTTAGTAAAGCATATTATACAGGTTTAGTTGAGAAAATCTCTCTTGATCGTGATAAGGTATATATAAATAAAGATTTGTACAAAAAGGCATTAAACGAAGCCGAAAAACGCAAAAATGCCAATTTGACCGTTCTTAAGGAACTTGGACTTATAACTTGAAAAAACAGAGGGGCTTGGTTATCTCAAGCCCCTTAATGTATTTGTGCGCCTGTTGCTGTTAAGGTTGGGAGTTATTTATAATTCTATTAGGCTTTCCATACTGCAGTGAAGAGATTTACTGAGCATAAGAAGAGTGATAGCAGAAGCATTATTGATATTTCTTTGACGTTGTTCGAAAAGTTGTATCTGACGAATAGATACACCGGAATCTGCGGCAAGTTCAGACTGTGACAGTCCACAGTTAATTCTTTTTGTTTTGAGCCTTGTTTCGGGATTTTTTTCTTTTATCAGATTATTCATATGTTCTGCAAATTTGGTAACATCCATCTCATGGTAAACAGGATATAATGAGATAATATGGGACATAGGTACAGCTGTCATTATATCCATAAATGATCTGGCAGAATACCATTGATAGAAAGCAAGAGCCCAACCTGCCCAGTATTCCGGACTTTTGTCGAGATACATGATGTCTTCTGTCAAGGTATACGCTGTATGCGTTTCGTCAAGTACAAGACGTGTCAGTTCGCAGCCGTTCATTCCTGCGACATAACGGGGATTGCCTTTGGCAAATTGTTTTGAAATATCGGAGACAGCAAATGTGAGCCCGAAAGTATCGGGATTAATATTCAGAGTCATAACGGCATAATCAACAGCATGACCCAGAATGTTCTGAGCATTTTGAAGATAAGATTCATCGTAAGCGCGGATCATCATTTTCTATCGCCTCCCTCATAATGTCTATCATGAACAATTCGTTGATACTATCGGCTGTTCTTTTTGTGCTTCGATATGCTTTACGGGCTTCTCGGTCTCTAAAGTTTTTTCGCTCGTAATAAGTTTCTGCATTGGCGGTTTCAGCTTCGATAAATTTAATTTTCGAAAAAGATTTTTCGCTTTTAAGTACTATCTGTTCCCCAAGTTTTCCCAGATGCATTGCTTCAGACAACTTTGACAGGGAAATAGTACCGGACACAAAATCCTGAGCAAAAGAGAAATATGAATCGTCAGCACGGTATCCGATAACAATATCATATCCGTTAGGATCTATAAAGAAATGATCATGGAGATATTGTTTAGCTTCTTCAGCGATACTTCCATTTTGCCAGTAGGTTCTGTAATTTGTAAGGATAGCCAGCCAATTAAGGATGGTATATGAAGGATCGTTAAGATTCAAAACGGATAAGCCGGTAAGATCGAGTTCATAGCAGTTTGAATAGCCGTCGCGGTTATCGGAACAAGCCCATTCGTTTGCAAGTTCCTTATCTTCAGTGGTATAAAATCCATAACCATAATCATTTGTACGTTTGCTGCCATGGTAGACAGGAACCTGGATGATATGGTCGGAACCATGGTATACTATCATAATTAATCACCTCTTTCTGATATAATTATATCGCTACAGCGATACAATGTCAAATACTTTTCAAATAAACATGATTTTACATTAGAAAAAGAAATACGGAATTTTTATTTTTTAAAATCATACTTGATTTAAATTCGAATACTGACTATAATATAGAGTGGATTAAAATTTTGGAGGAAATATATAATGAAAATCTTAGTTTTAAATGCAGGTAGCTCATCACTCAAGTATCAGCTCATCGATATGGAGAATGAGAAGGTTCTTGCAAAAGGTAACTGTGACCGTATCGGTATTGAGAATCCTTTCTGCAAGCATAAGTGCGGAGACAAGGAACAGGTAGTGATCGATGACCGCGAGATCAAGAATCATAAGGATGCCATCAAGATCATCCTTGAACTTCTGGTAGATAAGGAGCAGGGATGTCTGAATTCTATGGACGAGATCGGTGCCGTAGGACACAGAGTAGTTGCTTCAGGCGAGTACTTCAAGGAGCCCACACTTGTTACAGATGAGTCTCTGGAGAGACTCAAGCTTACTTTTGAACTTGGACCTCTTCACAACCCTCATGCATATACCGGTGTTGTAGCATGCCGTGAAGTTATGCCCAATACTCCCATGGTACTTGTATTCGATACCAGCTTCCATCTTACTATGCCTGAGGAAGCTTATATGTACAATATCAAGTACGAGGATTACAAGGATTTCCATGTAAGACGTTATGGTGCACACGGAACCAGCCACAAGTATGTATCGGGTGCAGCAGCTGAGTATCTCGGAAAAGATATCAAGGACTTAAATATCATCACATGTCACTTGGGAAACGGTTCTTCTATCAGTGCTGTAAAGGGCGGCAAGTGTGTTGATACTTCTATGGGATTCACTCCTTTAGCAGGTGTATGTATGGGTACACGTTCAGGTGATATCGATGCTTCTGCGGTAGAGTTCCTGGCAAAGAAGAAGAACATGGATATCTATGAGATCACATATTATCTCAACCATGACTGCGGTCTCAAGGGACTTTCAGGCGGATATTCAGATTTCAGAGACCTGACAGCAAACGTAAAAGAAGGTGGCGAGAAGGGTAAGCGCGCTGAGTTAGCACTCAAGAAGTTCGCTTATGACTGCAAGAAGTATGTAGGTGCATACATGGCAGTTCTCGGACGTGTTGATGCTATAGTATTTACAGCAGGTATCTCAGAGTGGAACGGATTCATCATCAATGACATTCTTGAAGGTCTTGATGTATACGGTATCGAAGTTGACAAGGCAAAGAATACAGATTCCTGTCCTGTTCCCGTAAAGGATATCACCGGAGCTAACGGCAAGGTTAAGCTTCTCGTAATCCCTACAAACGAGGAACTTGTAATCGCTAGAGAGACCAAGGATGTTGTAACAAAATAATAGGAGGAAAAAGACATGAGTTTTATAGATGACATCAAAGCACGTGCACGTAAAAATATCAAGACCATCGTTCTTCCCGAGGCTGAGGACAGACGTGTTCTTGAAGCAGCAGCTACCACTCTTAAGGAGGGTAATGCAAAGGTAGTTCTTTTAGGAGCTAAGGCTGATATCGAAAAGCTTGGTGAGGGTCTCGACCTTTCAGGTGCTACCATCATCAATCCTAAGGAGAGCGACAAGCTTCAGGCTTACATTGATAAGCTGGTAGAGCTTCGTGCAAAGAAGGGTATGACTCCCGAGCTTGCAGAGCAGTCACTTACCACAGACTTTACTACATTCGCAGTAATGATGGTTAAGATGGGTGATGCTGACGGCGTAGTATCAGGCGCATGCCACTCTACAGCAAACACACTTCGTCCCTGCTTACAGATTCTTAAGACTGCTCCCGGCAACAAGTCGGCTTCAGCATTCTTCCTTATGATCGTTCCGAACTGTGAGTATGGTGAGGATGGCGTATTCGTATTCGGTGACTGTGGTCTGAACCAGAATCCTGATCCCGAGCAGCTCGCTGAGATCGCTTCACAGTCTGCAAAGAGCTTTGAGCTTCTGACAGGCAAGAAGGCAAGAGTTGCTATGCTCAGCCATTCTTCAAAGGGCAGCGCAAAGCATGATGATGTTACAAAGGTTGTAGAAGCTACCAGGATCGCTAAAGAGACATATCCTGATATCGACCTTGACGGCGAACTTCAGCTTGATGCAGCTATCGTTCCTTCAGTAGGTGCTTCAAAGGCTCCTGATTCAAAGGTAGCCGGCAAGGCAAATGTTCTGATCTTCCCTGACCTTGATGCAGGAAACATCGGATACAAGCTTGTTCAGCGTTTGGCAAAGGCAGAAGCTTACGGTCCTGTTATGCAGGGTATCGCAGCTCCTGTTAACGATCTGTCACGTGGATGCTACGCTGAGGATATCGTCGGTGTAGTAGCTATCACAGCAGTTCAGGCTGCAGCTAAATAAGTAATCAATTGTAATAATCACATTAATATTTTCCGAACACAACGGCAAAATAGAGACTAATACCATAAAATTCTTACTTAAACTTCAATAAGAAGGACAGTCTGCAATTGAGCGATCAAACGCAGACTGCCCTATTTTTTCAATCAGAGGTCAATCCGAGGAACGGTTCTCTGATCACAGACAATTATATGAAACAGGTACATGTTTTACACGTGTTACATCGAACAGACCTGTATCGGTTATCTTTAATTCCGGAATGACGGGGAGAGCCATAAAGCATAATGTCATAAACGGATCTGCATATTCTTTGATATGAAGTTTTTGACGGGCAAGTGTGTCCATTTCTTTGATCCTGTCAGCAACTTCTTCTCCGGGTTTGTCGGTCATAAGTCCGGCAATCTCATGCTGGAGGCTGTCAAGTACTTTTCCTTCGGAAACTATGACCATTCCTCCGCCTATCTCTATAAGTTTATTAGCAGCTATAAACATGTCGTTATCATTATCACCTGCAACGATGATATTATGAGAATCATGCGCTACACTTGTGGCTAAAGCTCCGTTTGTGAGACCAAAACCTTCAAGAAGTCCAAGCCCCACAGTACCCTTACCATGGTGGCGTTCTATAACGGCTATCTTTACGATATCCTGTTCATCCTTTATCCAGCTGCCGTTACTATCGGTTTTAACTATCGCTTTTCTTTCGTCGGTAACTACAGAATAGGGAACCAGTTTTATGGTCCTTACATTATTGGAATCAAGCTTCAGGTTTAGCCTTGAAAAAGAGAAATCCTTTACATTCATACGCCCGCTGACATTTACAGGCTTGATATGCCGGTCTTTCGCAAGATATTTTCCTTGTTCAGCCACCTGCTTACCGTCGATAAATACTTTCTGTATCCTGATATCGTTCAGATCGTCAAATATCACTAGATCGGCCCTTCTGCCCGGAACTACAGCCCCTCTGTCGTTTAGTCCGAAACATGTGGCCGCATTTATAGTAGACATACAGATAGCGGTGATGGGGTCAAGTCCTTTTCTTACAGCTAGACGGATATTATTATCAATATGACCTTCGTTCAAGAGGCTGGCGGCCTGTCTGTCGTCAGTACAGAAAAGACAGAAACGTTCATTTTTTTCATTAACTCCCTGGAGAAGATTTTCAACATCATGACAGCTTGTGCCCTGGCGGAGCATAACATATATACCTCTGCGGGTTCTTTCTTTAAGGTCTTCAGGAGTCGTACATTCATGCTCATCCCTGATCCCGGGAACAGCATATGCGTCAAGCTGGGAGCCGACCAGATAAGGACAATGACCGTCAATGATCTTCTTAGCATTGTACGCAACCATTATCTTATCCAGGATCTCATCATCCGCATTTACTACTCCGGGGAAATTCATCATTTCTCCGAGTCCGAGTACACGCGGATGATCTATACGCTCCGATATTTCTTTCGCTTTCAGGATAGCACCAGAGTTTTCAAAAGGAGTGGCAGGAACGCATGAAGGAAACTGAAGAAATACCCGGAGGGCTATATCTTCAGTACTTTTTAGCATATAATCGAAACCATCCAAACCGCATACATTGCATATTTCATGAGGATCGGCGATGACTGTGGTGGTTCCGTGAGGAACTATCATCTGCGAAAAATAGGCAGGCGAAAGGTGAGAGGATTCGATATGCACATGTCCATCTATAAATCCCGGAGCAACAAATGCGCCTTTTAGATCAATGGTATTCTTTGCATCTTGCGCGGAGTTTTTACCGTATCCGGCAATGGTTCCATCCGAGATCAGAAGGTCAGATTCAAATACTTCTTTGTTGAAAACATCTATGATCCTGCAGTTTTTCAAACAGAGATCGGCAGGTTCCCTTCCTGCGGCAACATCTATAATGTGTTTCAGATCTTTTTTATCCATATAAACCCAGCTCCTCATGTGTAGAATTAAATACTAATATAGTAGCATATTTTAGATACAATAACAAGAGTGTATATTATCGTGAATTACTTCAATAAATGCATGGGAGTTTTGCTGTTTTATGTTGTCTTTTGCTCTATTTTGTAGTAGAATAGAATATATACTGACATTTGCAATCGGAATATATTAAAAAGAGGTATGATCGGATATGCAGATAAATGTTTTTTTGGATAAAAGATGATGTAAATATCGATGTGAGGAGAATTGTATGAAGAAAGTATATTTAATGTTTTTGACGGTGATATTATTACTGATCGGAATGGGGAGCAACAGTGCTTTTGCTGCCGAAAAGTACGAAGAAAAGATCACCGCAATGCTTGAAAACCTGTATAGATTCGAGTACGGTATTTTATATGATATCGAACAGAGCGATCCTGAAGTCGGTAAAGAGATCAAGATAAAATTGGACAAGGATACTATGGCGAAGGCTTCAGCACTCTATACAGATATATACACCAAAAAACCGTTTAACACAGAGAAAAATGATAACTCTTTGATCCTGAAGTATAAGATCGGATCCAAAGAGATAAAAAAGATTTCTAAAAATCTGTTTGGAAAGAGCCTGAAAGTTTCTGATATCAAATCGGATATGATATGTGGATATACAGATTTATATAATGATGCTAAAGAAGGATGCTTCATACAAAGGTACCTAAATCAGAACAGGGGCGACGCGACAGGAATATATCCTTATATTACCGACGTTACCCAAAAAGGGAAAAAATACATAGCAAATAAATTGTGCTTTTTTACTGTTTCCGGAAAAGAAATACCGGATGAGGTTAGGTATCTAATCTCATACACATTAAAAAAATCTTCAAAATCAAAAAATGGTTTTGTGATATCCGATATGATAGTAGTAAAGTTGGATCTGGATATTACAGATGCGGAGAGATATGTATTGATGCTATCGGATGTTGATGGAGATGTGCTACCCATCGGGTTAGAGATGAGTTACGGTACAGATCCGTTTTATCCCGATACTGACCAGGATACTATATATGATTATATAGAGGTTTATAACGGCAAAAACCCTTTGGACCCTTATGATGTTGATGGGGGAGATACCGATTCTGATATTGACTGGGATGGACTGAAAGACTATGATGAAATCCTGGTATACGGTACGGATCCGATGAAGAGCGATACCGATGATGACGGTCTGAGCGACGGGATGGAGATCAAGTATAAATTTGATCATTTTAATATGGATAGCGACAACAATGGGGTAAAAGATGGGGATGACAGCATTCGGCCGACTTATGTCTTTCATGCACGAAAATTAGGCTGGAAATTTGACGAATATCTGCAAGCTGCCGGAGAAAA
>JAEEGL013808605.1_pt1 | contig 14059 bp, 20 predicted proteins | sample 9134231 | NCBI WGS metagenome assembly JAEEGL01 (sample SAMN16246548, study PRJNA631951) | gut metagenome | biome: gut microbiome; feature: rumen; material: fiber-attached | host: Bos | place: Iran: Karaj | collected 2018-10
AAGGTGACGCTTGAGGAAGACGAGGTTCTGATTAAGAAAATCAACAGAATCTTCGAAGAGGAATCGACGGAGAGGAGCAACATACATGTGCTGGGCGTCGGAAAGGACGCCAGCGGCAAGGGCTACGAGGGGAAGCAGGTGTACTTCTGCGGCGGCCTGAACGGCAGGGGCCTGTCGTCCGAGTACCTGAGAGACCTCGCGAACATCACCGCCGAAATGGAGGAGGAATTCGCGGAGGAAGTCGAGGATGTCCAGCTTGTGAACATGGAGTTCGATTCGATTGACGACATTTTCTACGGCACTATCAACATAGTGTACGGGTTCGACAAAGAGGATTGAGATATGCAAATCGAGGGAAGAGTGCTTTATGTCGCGGAGCCTTACTGCAAATTCTTCGTGTGTACGGCCTGCGGGGAGAGTTGCTATTTCGTGGTGACGAACGACACTCCGAGTCTTCCGAAGCCGATGAGTTGCCCGTACAACATTCAAGGCAAGGAGAACTACGTCAGCAGTTTGAAGCCGAAATGGAAGGAGTACAATTCAAAGAACATATCAAAGCCGAAATAAGCCTCGATTCATGCTTAAGAAAGCCCGAATTCTTTTTTGTTCAAGGAATTCGGGCTTTTTCATTTGACATTTCGCGAACATGGCGTATATTATTTGAAAATGATTTTGTATCAAAGGAGCAAGGCATATAATGGAAGAAAAAAAGGAATCAAAACTCAAAAGCTTCCTAGAGGGGCTGGTCGTCATTGTGTTCACCTACTTTCTTTTTACGGGATTCGTATGGCCTGAGATAAAACTGCTGTTGTCGTCGTTCATCGTGTCCATGCAACCGACGTTTGCGTGGGACACTGCGGCGATGTTCTTCCTATCCGTGATACCCGTGTACTTCTTCGCGTTCTACAACGACATTAAGAGCGGCATGTCTGACAAGAAGAAGATAAAGAAGGATGACAAGGGAAAGCTGGTCGTCGTCACGACCAAGGATGTCGTCATCGACCACCTTGGCTCGCTGGCGATTACCATTTTCACGTTTGCCTTGCTGTTCTACGCCATATTCTGCCTGACGCGGGTCATCCTCATGCCGCTCCTGTGCTTCGTCATGTCGTATTTCTTCGGGACTTACCCGTGGTGCGCACAGTTCAGCGCATCCATGCTCTGCCACCCAGTTGACTGGACATTTCTGGTGCTCGCATCCATTCCGTTGTTTGCGTTTCTTTTCAAGGGCAACAAGAAAGAGGAAACGAAATGATAAGACTTCTCCGAAATATCATGGCAGTCCTGACTTATCAGGAGCAACTTCCCCGCATCTCGGAATACATTGAAATGTTCGCCAAGGCCGAGCAGGAGGGGAAGAAGTACATTCTGTGCAAGATAGAGCCTTCGTTCCTCGTCGATGGGAGATATGTGTACAGGGTGCATGCCTGCAAAGATTTCGGCAATGTCAAGAAGTACGATGTCGGCGGCTTCGTGGAATCCGAGAAGAACCTCTCTCAGGAAGGCGACTGCTGGATTTACGACAACGCGATTGCGTATGGGGATGCCGTCATCCGAGACGATGCGAAGCTCATGGGCAATGCGCGGGCTTTCGGAAAGGCCGACATTTTTGGTCACGCGGTCGTCAGAGACCACGCGAATGTTTACGGGAGCGCGACCGTTGGGCAGTCCGCATGCGTCTGCGACCACGCGAAAGTGTACGACCGTGCCGATATTGGCGAGTCCGCCGCCATCATAGAGTACGCCAAGGTGTACGGCAAATCGTCTGTTAGCGGCAATGCGCGTGTCTGCGACCACGCGAAAGTGTGCGGTCGCTCCTATGTCGCGGGGAACGCGATGGTCTTCGAATACGCATTCGTCAATGAATCGTTCGTGAACGGGAATTCGCTCGTGTACGGGCATGCCCGCCTGTACGGCAGGTCTAGCGTTTGTGAATTCGCCCGCGTGTACGGCTTCGCGTTGCTGTGTTGCTTCAACGCAAAGGGCAGTGCCTACCTGCACGGATTTTCAATCCTGTACAGGAACAAGGCGAGCGACACCGTTGACATCGGCGGGGTGACAATTGTCACGAGAAACGGGACGCTTCCGACAGAAGGAAAAATCAAAGGTTTCAATATCTTTCTCAAAAATAATAAAAAGGATAATAAATGAACACTTATGTTCATATCGGTCATGACGCGGACAGGGGGTTCCTCGCCCTCAATATCTACAACAAAATGAAACTGGGGAACCAGTTGCTCATTTTCGACGAGGACACGATGTCGAACTCATATTGGCTGTTGGAATACTACCAGCATCCAGACGCATGCTCGAACTTGGTTGAGAACAGTTACCTTTTCGGAGGCGAGAGCAGGTTCTTCCAGATTCCGATGGACTGGTATTCGAGATACACGTGCGACAAGAAGACGGGATACTGCTTGTTTGAACTGAGGCGCGATGGAATCCAGAGCAAGGTGTGGGTGAAAGGGTTGAGCGCGAACAGCCTGAAGAAGTCCAAGCCGTACAGAGCCAGTCTCGATGCGCGTTGCGTCCATTTCTTCACAAGCCCGAAGGACTACGACAAGCACGGCGTCGGCGCGATTCTCCCGTATCCGATGGAGACCGAGGAATTCCATTTCTACATAAGAGGCGAGAAAATCAGCACCGAAAAAGACTACAAAGTGCTGAACCATCTCGGTGAAATATCGGAATCATTGGAAGTCATATACCATGACGATGATGGATATGTGAAATCCCAATTGGCTCAGGACATCAAACGCCGCAAGGAATTCGGGGAAATCAACGGCGTCTTGGATGTCTGCAAGCATTGCAAGCAGTCCCCGCTCATCGCCCCAAGGAACAGCATGTCAATGTCGTCCTCGTATCAGACTGACAAGGTCGAAACGCTCCCGATGGATGCTCTTGAATTCGTGCATGCTGGCGCGTTCTTCTTTACCAAGGACATGACAGACCAGCAGGGCAGGTTCACCATACAGTACAAGAAGAATTTCATGTGCGGCCTGTTCTACAGGGGTAAGTGCGGCATTCCAAACCTGAAGGTCTACAACGCATGCCCGTACCGCATGGAGCATGAAATGACGCAATGGAACAAGGATTCGGAGAAAAAGGAGTGAGGGATGGCAGACGACAGGCTTTTGAATGACCAGCCATACAGCGTCGGGGTGCTGAAAGGCTACATTGTCGCGCAACGCGAGTACCGAGAATGGAGAATGGGCAACGGAGCGACGAAAGAGGAAGTGGACAAGGAAGTCGGAGAGATATTCAGGCTCGACAAGAGAAAGCACTGGGAGTATCTCTATGGCGGCGTGCCGAAAGGCCACGAGGATTTTGTAAAGGATTAGCATCATGATTAGCTACTACGAGGAACCAGAGGAAAAGAAAATCGCGGAAGGGAAGTTCCTGAACCAGACGGAGAAGCCTTGGCAACTCTTCCTTTCCAAGCAGGAGCGCATGTCGCCAGACACCATTATGGTCTGCGACAAGACGGGTGCTGTCCTTGCTGGCGTGAAAAAGAACTTCGGCATCGACGACGAGGCGAATGCGAAGCTCATGAGAGCCGCGCCAGAACTTCAGGAGCAGTTGAAGCTCATGGTTCGCCTCGTGGAGAGCTATGCCAAACTGCCTTGCGACGGCTCCAAGAAGGCTGAGAAGGGGATGCTCGACGGCATGGCGAAAGAGGCCATCGCCAACGCCCGCCGCGTTCTGGATTCCATCACGGGGTACAGGGTTCAGGTGTACGGCAGTCTTCCAAGCCTGTTCGACAAGAAGGAAGAGCCGAAGGAAATCACGCTCGCGCCGAACGAGCGTCTGGAAATCGGCGACGACAAGCCAGACGAGCCAGCGGTCGAGCGTTCCGAGTCGGGCTTCGCAAAGGTCAAAATGTCTTTCGACGGGACGATGACGGACGAGCAGATTCGGGTCTGCAGACAGTACCTCGAAATCATCGACCTTGAACGCGAGGTCGGGTACACCGCCGACAAAAGAAGGCGCGAGGCGCACTATGAACTGCTGGATGTGTACGGCTTCGAGGAGGAGCGCGACACCTACGATGTCACGTTCAACATTCCAAAGGGAATGACGCCGCGACAGCTTCACGACGCTCTGGTGGCGTTGAAAATGAAGCAGTTGGAAACGGAAAACGCCTGATTTTTCAATTTTTCATTCGCATCCGCTTGACTTTTCTGGAAAGTGGCGTATCTTAAAGGAAAAGCTGGAAGTAGAAAAGGAAATGACAATGGAAACGCGAATGAAATTGCCAGACAGCTTCGTAAAGGAAGACTATGCGCTGTGGGTCAGCAACAAGCATCACTGCGTCATCGAGTACGACACCGAGACGCAAAAGTACAAGCTGTTGTTCAACTACAACGAGAATGCCGACAACGGCAACATGGACAACTGGGAACTGGTGCGCGAATTCGATTCGATGGAGGAAATCTGCAAGGAGTTCGAGACCAACAAGGCTCTCACCTGCCTGCATTTCTGTCAGAACTGGGGCAATTACCCGACATGCTCGGAGTGCAGGTTCTTCAACAGCATGAAGAACGAGTGCGACCCGACGCTGTTTGACTAAGACACGCAAAGGAGTTGGAAAATGGCGAAAAAAGAAAAGAAGAAAAAGCTTCCAAAAGGAATCGGCAAGCTGATTGAGATTACGAATGGTTCATGCGGATTCATAATCTGGCTGGTGATATTTTTGGCGTTTATTGCAAACTGCCTTGCCAATATGGTTATTCTTATCGCAAACGGCATTTGCACGTGGGAACTAGCCCTATGCGCGTTTTATGGTTCCATGCAGTATCTGGATGGCGCAAAAGAAGCTTTATCGCATGGTTTCTTGATATGGTTGACATTTGGCTCATCTATCCTCCTCGGATGGCAAGGCTTGCTGTTAAACAATCATAGTCTGGATATTGAAAAGCCATTCGGCCTCATTGCGCCAGATAGCTTGTATGAATTGGAAAAATGGATTGAAGACAAGTCCTTTTTCTACTGCCTGCTTATCCCTTTTGGGATACATACGGCTCTCTATGCCATTGGCCTGTCCCTAGGGTATCTCTGCTTGGGAGCAAAATGGCTTTTCGGCATCATGTCGCCGTTAATTGTCGGCATGTTTGTCCTCGCCGCCATCGTGATTCTGTTCTTCGTCACGCTCTATCTGAAAAAGAAGTACAGAATCGGGGAATCTGGCTGGAACTATGATGAAGACTGAAAGACAGGAGATTCGCAATGATTGATGTCAACACGGCATTCAAAAGCAATTACGAATGGTTCAAGGACGGAGTGGACTGGCTTCTCCGCAGAGGGTTCAGCCAGTGCTTTGGAAGTGTGTTCCATTTTTCCGTGAAGTCCGATGATGGCTCGAAAAGCGAGGTAATGTTCAACGTTGACTGCCACAGATTCGACGAAGGAGGTCTGAACGGATGGAAGGCTTACGTCATTCTGGACGACAGGAAAAAGGGAAGGAACGAAAGCAGACCCCATTTTGGATTGGATAGCGAGGAACGGTATGAAACGCCGTTCGATGCCATTGTCGCAATCGGCGACGGGGTCAACGAGTACCTAGCTCGGATTGGCAAGCTGAGCGACGAGGCTTCCGACGACTATGCCAACAGCAGGATTTCCGAGTGGATGGACAAGATTCTCCCACACGACGAGGACTGGTACGTGGACGGCCTCAACTGGATGCTCGAACACGGGTTCAAGCACAGCGAATCGAACCTTGAATGCTATCTGTACAAACAGAACAAGGACGAATCCCTGTTCCTGAGCATCAACATGCGCTACTACAGAAAGGACTTGGCGGAGACAGACGAGAAGACTGGATGGCAGTTGGAAGTGGCTTGGGGCAAGAGAGCGGATGCCCGCGACGAAAAGGATGAGCCGCATTACGCCACCAGCGGCGACTACGACAAGGACTGGAAAGGCTGTTTCGACAAACTGCGCGAGGACATCGAGGATGGTTTTGCGTTCATTAAAAAAGGAAAATAAAAACAGGAGAACTAGCATGGAATACAAGACGGTTTTGAATGTCGCGAACGATTTTTCGAGCGTGGTATGGAACAGGCGCAGGAAGGACGGAACCACTTCTGGGCAGGAGCTTCTGGAAGACCGCATTCTCCCTGTCCTCAACGCAATGGCTATGATGCGCAGGGAGAATCCGAACGACACCCTGAAAATCGACTTCAGGGGAGCGAGATTCTCCGTCAAGGCGTTGTACGAGGTTTTCTTCAGAATCGGGTTGCTCGGCGCGGATGTCGTCGAACTGGTCGAGCTTGAAGGAGGCAACGACGCCGAAATGGAATACGTTCGTGATGCAAGGGATTTCATGAAAATTGGCGTTATCGCAAAGGAGGAACTGGCATGATTTTCAAAGTCGCAAAAGAATTCACGCAATTCGTCGGAGGCCGCTTCCGCAAGGAAGGCGATGCTTCTGGCGAGGAACTGCGGGATGACTACCTTATTCCGCTGATTGACAAGTTGCCCGAAGGCGAGAAGCTGGATATTGATTTGACTGATTCCATGATTTGCTGGTCGACGCTTGAGGAAATCTTCGGCGGTCTTGTCAGACGCAAGGGCGCGGAAGTCGTGGACAAGATTGATATTTTATCCGACGATGAGAAAGAGGTCGGTCTGGCGAAACGCTACATGCAGGAGCAAATCGGATACGGCGGCAAATGCATCGACAAGAACTGGACTGAAAAGAAGCCAAAGAAGTCAAAGAATTGACAAGCGAAAAGGAGAAGAAATGAGTGTTCCAGTAGATAAAATGTACAAACGCACGATGTTCTACGTGAAGGACACGCCGAAGTTCGGGTCTGTCCTCTCGGATTTGATTGAGGCCGTCAATGACGGGAGTATCACGCCAACGGACAAGAAGTTCATTGTCGGTCGGAGCAATCTGGCCTGCACCGTATTCGTGCCTTGGGACTGCAGAATGAACTGCCCGTTCTGCAATACCAAGCAAGAGTACGCCACGCTTCAGGACATCAGCTTCAACAACGTGATGAACGGAATCAACTTCGTCGCCAACTCACAGCCCTACAAGCGCAAGGACATCAAGGAATGGGTGATTACTGGCGGCGAGCCGCTGGACTATCTCGGAAGTCTCGGCAAGCTTCTCATCAACATGCCACATGACAGGCCGATTTACATCAACACCATGATGCCGACGCCCATTGACGATACAAACAAACGGAAGCTGTTGTCCATTCTCAAGTACGTCCACGGAATCAGCGTGTCCCGCCATTTCGGCAATGGCTTCGACGACAAGGGAATCGAATGGCTGAACGACAGGGGGTTTTCTGTCCGCGTGAACTGCGTCATCGAATCCAGCGACTGCTCGTCCGTCGAGAACCTCAAGAAGAAAATCTCCGAGCACGTTTCTCGGTACGAGGACATCTGCGACTCCCTGAATCTCCGCGCCGACTACACGGGAATCAAGAATGCGGAAGACCTGCGCGGCCTTGGCGACATCGTCGTTGCGGCCTTGTGCGAACTGTACCCCTACAAGGGCGACTGGGGCTGTGACGTGTGCAACGACAACCTCTTCCATACGGAGCACAATTTCCCGATTCACTACCATCGCGGGTACGAAAGCACCCTCATCCGTCTTCCGAACGAGCAGTACATCATCAACGATGTCATTGTCAAGCCGAACGGGAACATTCTGCTGGACTGGAACATGGACATCAACGAGGACTTCACGCTCGTGGCGGAATGGCTGAGCAGACGTGAGAACAGGGATGAACTACCTGCCGCAGAAGCAAAAGAATCCCACAGGACGATGTCCACGCGGGTCGAGGGAAGAAAACCCTATTGTGGCGGCTCTTGGGGACATTACACCTGCGGAGGAGGAAGCGACAGCGACTGGTCTGTCGATGACACCAGCTACAGACTGCATCCCAGACGTTCAATCGACAGCGTCAGAGGCAGTTGCGGCGGCGGAAGTTGCGGTGGCGGTGGTTACTGAGAAAAATAACGAAAGCAAAAAGAAGGGAAATGAAAATGGAAACAGCAGAAGCAAAGAAATATCATTTTGTCACATGGAACGGGAAAGCCGTTTGTTTTTCGACAGAGAAACTGGCCTTGGATTTCAAGGCGAAGCTGGAAAGCAATCCATTCTGTACGTTCATCGGCATTGAGATTGTCTCGTCGAACCACAGCCCTTTCATGACAGTCCATGAAAGTCTCAAGGATTTCGAGAATCTGATGCTTGGCGAATTCCCGTCCGAACTGAAGGAAGGCTTTGACATTCTCGAACTGAAAGACGAGAAGCTGTACTTCTTCTGCTACAATTTCAGGAAACGCGAGGCAATCTGCTTCGATTCTCTTGAAAACGCCGTCAAGGAACAAATTCATCTGACAAACCACCTTGTATATGACAAAGACGCACCCATTTATGTGATTCTCGGCGATTACTTCACCTATGGGAGCAAGGTCTGCCATGAAGAGATAAAGGATGACAATGCCCGCGAGCAATTCCAATGCCCCAAACAGGCAGTCGATTTGCTTAGATATAATTGGAACGACAAACATTATCCCTTTATCGGGTCGCTTGTCGAGAATGCCGAATTCAGAAATGAGTCGATTAATGGAATCGAATACAACAAATACAAGCTCGCGTATTTTGTCAAGGACTTCCCAATGGATGTCATTGAGAAATATGTCAATATGGAATATGATTCCTACAAGAAACATGCCGTTGAGCATGCGGACGCCTTCGACAATCTTGCTTCGTTTCAAGTCCTCATCGAGTTGCAACAGGAGAAAGTCCTGTCCCGTGACACGGAAAAGGATGCCGAGTTCAAAGAGAAAGTCGGTAGCAAAGTGGATAAACTGGTCAACGATGCCAAGAAGAAAGAACTGCTCCAGCGCATCCACGAATACTCTTGGTATGCCAGGGGGGCTAACTCGTTCCTTGGAATGTTCATGCGCTATCCGCATTGCGGGGGAAGACTAGTGCGCATGCGCGACGATTACAATCCAGTAGATGATGACATGGTGGATTACAATCCAGCAGACGATGACACGGTGGCTCAATTGATTGCCGACGAGATTTCGACCCTGCCGAACAGCATGGTCAAAAAGATTGTCGCCAGACTGAATTCATAAGGGAGAACCGCATGTGGAACGTATCCATAATTGATGACGACACCACCCCGAACGGGTATATCGCCGACATGCTTGAGGCGTTGTTCGGCAAGACGCACGACGAGGCCGTGAAGATGTTGTTTGAAAGACGCGACAAGGGGCGTTGTCTCGTCTGCTCGTATCCGACAAGGGAAGAGGCATGGAAGAAGGTCGAGTTCGGAAGGAACGCGGCTTTTGCCATGAAATTCGACGATTTCAACCTGATAATGGAGGAAGCAAGGCCATCGGCCTGAAACCGAGCCATATTTAAAATGGGGAAAAAGAACAATGGTTTTTTTGAAAGACATATTTGGCAAATTCCGAAAAAAGGAAGAAGCCAAGCCGATGACGCTTGGCGAACGAATGAAAATGTACGAGGAGGCATCGTCTGGCGAGTGCTGTGCAGACCCGCGTTGCCCCGTGGTTATCCGTCTTGACGGCAAGAGCTTCCACACGTGGGTAAAGAAGGCGAAGCTCGTCAAGCCTTTCGACCAGCGCATGCTGGACGCCATGCAGACGACCGCCCTCCGCCTGTGCGAGGAAATCTCCTCTGCGGTGATGGCCTACGTCGAATCTGACGAAATCACCCTCGTGCTGAGGAACGACCAGTCCGATGATTCCGAGCCTTGGTTCGGCAACAGGTTGCAGAAGCTGTGCTCGCTCTCCGCGAGCATCTGCACGGCCTACTTCAACACCCGCATGGCGGAGCTTACCGATTCCGAAGCCCCTCTGGCGTTCTTCGACTCGCGTGTGATTTACATGCCGAGCAAAGAGGAGGTCTTCAACAACATCCTGTGGCGTCAGAACGACTGCATCAAGAACTCCATCTCTGGCCTCGCGCTCGCCAACTTCTCCGACAAGGAGCTTTCTGGCAAGAACGGGGACGAAAGGAAGCAGATGCTTCTCGAAAAGGGCGTCAACTGGGATGACCTGAGCACCGACAAGAAGTACGGTGCGCTGGTACACTACAGAAAGACCGTTGGCGAGTACAACGGCACTGAATTCACGAGAATGAGCCTGTTCGTTGACACGGAGTTCGGAAGGGCAGACTTCGACAAACTGGACAAGGCGTACAATTTCCGCGTCAAGGAGGACGATTAATGCCCATTCACCAACCAATTCCAGAGATATTCAGGAACAAGAGGCTCATCGCCGTGGACTTGGAGACCACGGGGCTTAACATACGATACAACACGATTATCGAAATCGGCTGTGTCGAAATCCTGAACGGAAGGGTTTTGAAATTCGGTAGCAGGGAGGGGTTCACGCGCATATTCGGCGGCGGGCACTCCTCCATGTACCTTGTAAGAAAAGTGCATAGAATCAAGGATTCGGAGCGCAAAAAGGAAAAGACGTTCAAGGAATGCGCGGAGAAGATTTCTGAATATCTGAGCAATTCAATTATTGTCACCCACAACGGGAACTCCTTCGACATACCGATGATTCAGCAGAAGCTGACGGAGGCTGGGTTCCCGTTGCATGACTTCAAATCAGTTGACCCTCTCCAGTTGGTTCGCAAGATGCGCAAGAAGCACGGCGAGGACGACGATGACGAGAAGAAGCAGTCTGGTCGGAACACGCTCGGCAACCTCTGCAAGGAGTTCGGACTCGTGTACGGCGGAGAGGACGGTAGCAAGTCCCACCGTGGTCTTGAGGACGCAGAGGCTTGCCTAGACCTGCTGTTCTATCTGGTCAACAACGGCCTTGTTGAAGTGTCGATTTGACGCGGATGGTAAAATAAAGGCCGTCCGTGCTTGAAAAAATTTGAACATGAGCCATATTACTTGGGACGGAAAAATGTCAGAATGGCGGAATCGGCAGACGCGCAAAGCTTAGGACTTTGTGGGAAACCATTGTGGGTTCGAATCCCGCTTCTGATACCATTTGCCCTGAATGACCATGTTTAAAAAAGGAGCGAGCATGTTGACCACCGCAATGTACAATGTCGTTGGCGTGACGTTCGAGAACAGGCAGGCATACCTGCAACGGTTCTACGACCGATACGCCTACGGTAGCCACCACGATGTCAGGCTTGAAAGGGAGCCTGAGAATCAGTATGACAAGAACGCAATCGCCGTCTATCTCGACATGGGCGGCGACGGGTACAGGAACGTAGGCTACATTTCAAGGGATGAAAACGTGGCTCTGGGCGGCAGGCTCAGGAAAATGAAGAAAGCCTATCTAAGCTCCATTGGGCCGAACGCAAAAGGCGACATAGGGCTGACGATTTCGGTTGAATTCGACGATTGATATAATTTTCGTGACAATCATGGTTTTACCAAAGGTGTGGTGTAGTGGTTGCAGACATTCTCACACTTAACTTTGGTAGGACGTATGAAAGACAACAGGAAATTCAAGAAGGACAAAAGCGCATCGAAGAAGCAGGAAACCAAGGAGAAGAAGGCTCTGGACGAGAGCAAGGTTCCGCCGATTGGCGACTTCGATGCATTCGACGAGACGGAAGACGGCTCGGAGAACAACGACCCAGGCTACTGCATCGGGCATTACGCGGACTGCGAGGAATGCGAAATCTGCGAGATACAGGAGTCGTGCAAGGAAATGACAGGTAACATCAATGGAGAAAACAATGCCAGTGAGAAATAAGAGGATTGGCGATGCCCCCAGATACGGGGCTGTCGCCAACGGCATCTTTGACATGGCTCGCCATTCGGGGTCTGATTCGGATTCGGATTCGGAGACGGCGACAATCGAGAAGCAGAGGACGGTTCTTGAGCCACCTAGAAAATGGAACGTCATCATGCACAACGACGATGTTACGCCGTTCCCGTTCGTGGAGGAAGTCCTGACGGTCGTCTTCGGGAAGACCAAGGACGAGGCTTCGAGGATTGCCCTCTACATCCACTGCAACGGCAAGGACATTATCGGCACGTACATCAAGAGCATCGCCGAGTCGAAAGTCCTGATGACGCGGGAGTACGCGAAAAAGCGTGGTTGCAATGAGTTCAAAATCACAATGGAAAAAGCATGACATGTCGCGTTTCTATAACGAACAGCTATCAAAGGAGGTCGGCTGAACAATGAGCAAAAAGACAACAACAATCGAAATGCCCCACAAATACATCGTGTATTTCCAAATCCTGCTTCCTATGGACAAGGTCAAAGAAAGCGAGGAGGGGTTTCAGGGGCTTAAGAATCTGGCCTCCCAGTTCGCCAGCGAATTCAATTACGAGATAACGGACATGGGCGAATTCGAGAAGACTCTCCGCGAGAGCGGCAGGGTCGCCGTGTCCAAGCCATATATCCGCTCGATTGCGGAAATGAAGATTCCACAGCAGAACCTCAAGCTCATGCTCATGCTGTGCCCCGCCAAGCTCACGCTCGTCCGAGATGACATGACCGACGCGAGCGGGGAGGACAAGCCGAACATCGGCCTGTTCCTTTTCGGAGGGGAATGACAGGCGGCTTCATTAGCCTGATTGTACAAGAGTGATTCAAAGGAGAATTTTGGATGCCTAACAACGATGAAATGGAATTTAAGCGTCTGGTGAACAAAGTCCAGAGCTTCGCCGAGGCTCACAAGTATTCATACGTCATTCCAGAGCAGATGCTGTACATTCTTCTGGACGATGAGAAGTGCGTCTCCCTCATCAAGAAGCTGACCACCGACAAGGACAAGAAAAGGGTTATCGAGAAGCTGAAGAAGGAAGTCTTCGAGTACATTGACGAGAACGTGGAGAAAACCGATTCGATTTCGGACTCCACCCCGACGAAGGCTTACTCGAAACTGCTGAACGGCTCCATCAACTTGGCGGGAGTCCGTTCTATGGAAGTCGACAGCCTCTGCGTTTTCTTCATGCTGTTCGACAACAAGGAGGACGAGTACACGGCGCACGTCATGTCGAAGCACGGAATCTTCGAGGAAGGCGTGGAGAAGTACATCCATGACTTCCGCGAGAAGAAAGGCTCCAGCGGAAGCACGGAGTACCTGTCCAAGTATTCCGTAAATCTCACTGAACTCGCCCGCGATGGCAAGATTGACCCGCTCATCGGTCGCCAGAAGGAGATTGAGCGAATCACGCAGATTCTCGCCAAGAAGCGCGGGTGCTGTCCGTGCCTGTGCGGCGATGCGGGTGTCGGCAAGAGCGCGGTCGTCGAGGGTCTCGCCCTGAAAATCGCGAACGACGAAGCCCCCACGTCGTTGCTCGGCAAGAGCGTGTACGCCCTTGACTTGGCTAGCATGGTCGCTGGAACCAAGTACCGTGGCGAATTCGAGGACAGGCTCGAAAGCACCATCCGCGAAGTCGCGAACAACGATGACATCATCCTGTTCATCGACGAACTCCACACCATTGTCGGCGCGGGTTCCGCAGAAGGTTCTATGGACTCCGCCAACATTCTGAAGCCGTATCTGTCACGCGGTCAAATCAAAATCATCGGTGCAACGACATACGATGAGTACAAGAACAAAATCGAGAAGGACAAGGCTCTCTGCCGCCGATTCAAGAAAATCGACATCATGGAGCCGTCCAAGGACGAGACGTTCCAGATTCTGCAGGGTCTCCGTCCCCGCTACGAGGAATACCACGGCATAAAGTTCAGCGACGACATTCTGAGATGCGCCGTTGACTGGAGTGCCCGCTACGTTGTCGGCAAGTTCTTCCCAGACAAGGCCATCGACGTGATTGACGAGATTGGCGCGAAGTACCGCTCTGGCTTGAAAGAGGGCAAGGAGGCCACCCGCGAGGATGTCGAGGAAGTCATTTGCTCTATGGCTAACATCCCGAAGATTTCCGTCGAGGCCGACGAGAAGGACAGGCTGAGGACGCTCGGCGACCGTATCAAATCCAACGTCTTCGGTCAGGACGAGGCGGTGGACAAGATTGTCCGTCAGGTCAAGATGGCATCCGCTGGCCTGAGCAATCAGGGCAAGCCGCTCGGCATGTTCATGCTCGCTGGGCCGACCGGCTGT
>JAEEGL016405905.1_pt1 | contig 14059 bp, 3 predicted proteins | sample 9134231 | NCBI WGS metagenome assembly JAEEGL01 (sample SAMN16246548, study PRJNA631951) | gut metagenome | biome: gut microbiome; feature: rumen; material: fiber-attached | host: Bos | place: Iran: Karaj | collected 2018-10
CGGCGGTGCTGTTTAAGGAACCGTTTACGATAAGGTTCGAAACGCCCAGATCCGCGGCGGTAAACTTTTCTTTGGTTATTCCCAGATCTGCGGGAGTGATCTCAAACACAGTAGACGACCTGTCACCCGCCGCTACCTGAGCTATCATGACAGCAAGCTTGTCGTACGCAAGGATGTCCTTCTGGTCCGTAAGGTTCGACACTCCGCCGGAAACGTTCCGGATGGAATCGGCCACTCCGAAAGCCTTGTCGACGTAACCCGAGAACGCATCGGACAAGGACGGAAGATCATCTTTGATTCCGGTGACTGTAACGTCCGGTTCGTCCGCAGCATTAAGTTCCATGGTTCTGTCCGCCGCATACGCGTAAGGCGCGGATCCGGCTATCATAGACAATACCATTACAATGGCCAATAAAATGCAGGTGGTCTTCTTCATTTTGCTACCTCTGTAAAGAACGCGACTTTCAAGAAAATCATACAAAAATACGCGCCAAAAGTCCACAGTTTTACTCAAGTGATACTTACAAAAAACGAGGGAGGACAGTCCTAACTGTCCTCCCTCGATCGATCCGGCAGCTCTTTTACTGCAGCCCTGCCTCGTCATAGTGGAAGTACTTCCTGGCTGCGTAATTGTACAGGTACATTGCTTTTGCAAGATTCTTGTCGTTAACGTCAGAGCCGGTAAGCTTCTTGTTGGCCCAGCTGAGCGCTCCGTAGTAGATCGTTGCGGAATTGCTGCCCTCAGTAAGCTTGAAGCTCGATTTTTCGTGCAGTTTCTTTGCTGCTATATCCGTCTTGAATACGCTCCAGATCTGCGTTCCGTCGCCGTCGGTCTCCGGTGTCAGAGCTGCGGGAGCACCGTCTATCAACACGGATACCTGTCTCTTCAGCTTAAGTTTTATGCTGGTGTCGGACTCCAATACCAGAGCGAACGCCTTGGCGCCTAGCGCGGGCCCGCCGGCTGTAACGGAATCGTATGCGCTGTTGCCTCCGGCAAAGTTTGCCATCTCCGCTGCCAGATACCCGTTCGGATTGGCCAGCTTGTTAGGTCTGCCGTTTACACCGTCGTTGTACTTAAGCGCAAGCTGCGAATAGTGTCCGTAGTTGAGCAGAGCTTTGGCGATCATAACGTCGTTCGCGTTGCTGTTCTGTTCGATCTTTCTGTTGCACCAGGAGGCTACGGAGTAATCGTACTCGTTTATATACCCGCTGCTGATCTTCATGGGGATCTGAGTACCGGTCGAGTCGAAGGCCTTTATTCTCAGCTTGAGCGTCATTTCCTTGGCCGGAATGTTATTGTACGACACAAGGAAGTAATAATCGCTGCCGTCTACTACAAAGTTGTTGATGTCGAGCGGAACCTCAGCCACCTGAGCATAGTCGTTCTTTTCGTAATAAAGCCTTACCGTAACACCTTCATACTCGGACATGAGCTTAAAGTTGATGCTTATCTTGCCTTCCAGAGTAAGGTTGGCAGCCTTGAGCGTAACGGTAATTTCTTTCCAATCGGCTACAAGACAGATATCTCCGGTTACCGGGGAACTAAAGTCGTAGTACCCGTCGTTCAGTTTCCAGCCTCTGAAAATGTAACCGCCGCGTACCGGATCTTCGGGTCTGACGGCACAGTCACCCTTGATAACGGTCTGCGCAGGAACGTCGCTTCCGCCGTTGGAATCGAATTCCACGGTGAAGGATTCCGGTATTACTTCCACCTTTACGACCGCGGAAGCGCTTCCGTCTGCTTTGGTAACGGCATAGGCGTCGCACGTCTGCAAATCACCGAAAATATCATAAGTGTGATATTGGATCTCGGAGACCTTGCCCTGCGCCGGTTCAGCAATACCCACGCCACTTAGGGTGATGCCATCGATCGCGATCATCCTGTATTCGAGACCTTCGTAGTTTTCATAACTGCTTGGATCTTCTCCCGGGAAAGTAAACACCGAAGCATTGATGCTTCCTGAGGTGTCGTCCAGCCCTGCGGAAACAGCGATATAGCCATCGGTATAGATCGCCGGCTCATTCGCAGCACTGGAAGCGATCAGACTGCCTCCTTCGACACGTATGCGATCGTGAGCACGGACAGCTATTGCCATAGGTGCGTCTGCAGTCACTTCTCCGCCGTAGATCACAAGCCAATCCGCCTCGATAGGAATGCTGTTGCATCCTGCGTAAAGGGAACCGCCCTGAACTACAACAATTCCGGCTGTATACAGAGCGCCGTACTGGCTGCTAATTCTGAAATTACCGTTGAATGCCATAGTGGAATCCGAGTATTCCGAGTATACTGTAGGGATCCTTGCCGATCCGGTAAGGGCAACATATGTATCCCCTACTACAAGCGCTGAATACTCTCCGTTGTAACCGTAGTAAGAACTGGTTCCGAAATCCGGATCGCTGAACTGAAGGATGCTGTTGTCCGGATCGTACTTTATGCTTCCTCCGTCGCCAAGTACATCGTTGAGGTTATTGCTCGTCACCTGAATGCATGTTTCAACCTTTTCTCCTGTTTCCTGATCATAGAAAACAGTCTCTCCGGTCTCAGGATCCTCGGCGGCATAGATGCCGTCCGGGTAAAGATTGAACCATATCGGATAGGTCTCGACTGCCGACGCAGGATCGACGTCCCACTGAGCATAAAGCGTAATGTTGCCCTTGATCAGCGTGTTGAAGCTGAACGGGTTTCCTTCCGCATCCGTCCAACCCGCGAAAATGAATCCTTCGTATACAGGATCCTGCGGCCTTTCAGCCTTGCCCAGGTACTCTACGAGCTGGTCATCTACCGCGCTTCCGCCGCAGGAGTTGAAGGTTACTTCATACTGGGCAGGTATCCATTTAGCGGTAAGGACTATCCTACCGTCTCCGTCCGGATCCAGAGCGCTGCTGACGGTGGTATCGATGCTGAACGCTTCGCCTGCGCAGTCCCAGCCGTTAAAGACATAGCCGGTCTTTTCCGGAACGGGCAGCGGAGCGATATAGCTTCCGGTTCCCAGGATCCTGCTTGGCATCGAAGTGCCGCCCAGAGTATCGAACTCGACCGTATAGAAGCTCTCTACCTGACGGATGGCGTAAGTTGAGAACTTGTCGCTGGTTATGGTTATCGTTCCGGTATGAGTTGCGGGATCGTATTCGTATACGCTGGGTACGACCTCCGCTCTGCCGTTATGCATGCGTACGACTATGTACTGCTTTCCTTCCTCGGCATTGGGGACCGCAATGGTTATCTGAAGAGCCTCGGAAGTCTCGGTTATGGGTGCGGGATCCTCTTCTCCCACCGTATAGTTAAGATCGATCGTAACGTAGCTGATGCTCTCGGAACTGTCGCCGGGGAACGCCTCCGCGATCTTATCTTCTATTGCAGTGATCTCCGCCGCCGGTATGTCCGAGGCGTCCTCGCTGCTGACGACTATGTTTACCGTTACCGGCTGGCCGTTCTCGACCGCGGCGCTCAGGACTTCACCGGGTACCGCGCTGCCCGCAACGTTGTTGTCTTCGGATTCGGTGCCTACATCCAGTACGTTTTCGGAAGCTGATATTTCTACATCTACAGGAATAAGACCCATGTTTGCGGTTTCCCCGTTCCCGTAATCATCCGACGCAGTGCAGGAGACGGTCTTTTCGGCGGATACGTTCTTAAAGAGATAATACGGTTCTTCAGTAACGCCCAGCAGAATCGGATCTTCATCACCGATCTCGTACCAGACATAAGATAAGCTGCCTCTGTCTGCGGAAGCCTCAACTTCGAGAAGCACATCCTTTCCGGTCTCGAAATACTTTACGTGTTCATTGTCCTTAGGAGCAATGGTAAGTCCGTTATTGATCGATACGTAGAAATAGATCGCCCGGGTGGTTCCGATGCTGTCTTCTACTTCGCAGTAGTATGTGGTGAAGGTATCGGGCTGTACTTCCAGGGTCTGTAGACCGGTGGTCATCAGACCGCAGTCTGCTATCAATGTGTCGGACTCTGCGTCCAGGCGGTACCACTTTACCAGTCGCGGGTTGCTGTACATGGAAGAGGAATCTACTGAAAGCGTAACGCTGTCCCCGAGCTCGATAAAGAATTCATTATTGCCATCCAGAGGCCTTACACCGTATATTCCGGTGGCCGATGCAGGGGCTGTGGAAAGTCCCAGATTTATTATGAACGCACCGTCTTTCATGAAACAGCTCAGGAAATCATACGGATCGTTGTTATCAGCAGCCCAGGCCGCGGAGAGATTAAGGTCCGTATTGACCCGATCTCCATATTCCGCATAAAATGCGCATTCATAAAAATCATCCAAACTTACTGGAATAATATCCACGCGTACATTCTCTGAACCGAGCGTCTGCTCTATGGACTGCTTGTATGCCTGAGCCTGGTCGGTTTCGTTGGAGGATTGGTTATTATAGACCAGGTCGATCACTATAGGATACGACACGGCAGATCCCAGTTCAGACTTTGCAGCATTAAGAGCCTGAACGGCAGCCGCCGGGTCGTACCAGCCGTTCTGTCCGTCTTCTGCATTTATATGGCTTCCCAAAGCCGTCAGGTAATACTGGACCATCTGTCCATAGGTAGTTCCGGCATAAAATACGTGCCCGTCTGCTTCTATCTGTTTTGACAGACTTACAAGCTCCGGATATGTAAAGATGTTACGGAGATTGTCGTATTTATGTTCTTCGCCGTAATTGACAGCGTTGTAGGAAGCTTTGTCAAACGCAAACTGAAGTGCCTTTCTGAAATTCTTGTTGGAAAGGGCTACGGCAGTGCTTATCTTTTCCGATTCAGTCTTATTGGATGCAGCGTTTCCGTTACCGAGGGCAAAGGTGCCTCTGTTAAGATTCAGCATGCCGAAAAATGTAGTGACTTTTCCGCTGTTCGTGCTAGTCGGTATGATCACCGCGCTGTCCAGAAGTTCAGCTTCAGCCTTGGCGTAGGCTGCGTACCTTTCATCCAGGTCTGTCTTATTGATCGCCTCATTAACCAGCTGCTTGTAATCTCCAAGGACGAAGTCGTAAACGACATCGTCATCGTTTCTGGTGTACTGGTCCGTACCGTAGCTAAGGTATGCAGCCTCCGGCTCCTCTGCCGGGGAATCGTAAGCCAATACCTCGCGTACCTGCTGAGCTAGCTTCTGCTGTACGGCATCGATCGCTTCCAGACTGTAGTACTGATATGTATTGTCCGAGCCGAGTGCGGATATTCTGGACGCGAAATCAGGATCGTCCATCATTCCGTCTGTTGCAGTATTATAGAAGCTGCAGATGGAATCCGGTGTTCCTGCATTAACATAAAAAGTAAGAGGAGCATCGATAAGAAGCTTGCTGCAGTCGGACTGATCGAACAGGCTTATCTCGCTTAATATCGGTATGTTCTGAAGCGCCGGAATGTTGTATGGATAGCCTTCCCTTGTAAGTGTATCATGCAGCAGCCCCTTTATACCGGAAAGCGTATCCTCACCTGTTCTGAACAGAGCTTCAGCCATGGTGTTGTTAAGGCAGATGACATCGTATGTGCCTTCGGTCAAACAAGCCGGCAGTGCCGAAACAGAGTCAGCTGCGATCTGGACTTCGGTATTATCAATGCCCAGAACATTCATCAGACACTTTATGAAGATCTCATACTTGGATCCCCTTGTATATCCGATCTTGATCTCACCGGGATGAGACTCAATGTACTGCACCAGTGTCTCCATGCTGCTGAATCTTGTCTCGTCTTCTCTGCATCCGAGAATGAAAGGCAAAGGCTGCACCATATAGATACCGGATGATACGGCCCGGAAAGTACTGCGGTCGGAAAGATCCGAAGAGATCGTGTTTTTATTTTTATCGAGGATGAACAGCGGGTCGGTAAAAAGAACGGCGGATCCGTCCGTCTTGCCCAGCGCAGCAAACTGGTCTATGGTACCCGTGTTGCCATAGACTATGTTAAAGACCGTACCCTGATACTTTTCACTCCAGTATTCGATCTGCACCTGAAGCGCATAAGCTATCATAGAAGATGCTCCGCCGGTAGTATAAACATCTACATGCGCAGGTATCTGGGTCTGAGTGGATTGCTCGGAGCCCTTTACTTCATTAACAGTCTTAGAGCCTTCCGTGTTTTCCGTCCCGTCCGCATAGACCAGCGGCGAACCCACGTAAACTACAGACAGTACCATTACGATCGATAGAACGATACTCAACAGTTTCTTAAGCATGACCTTTTCCTCAACAGATAACGATTAAACTTTCAAAAGGATAAAAAAGGACAAACGTCCATAAAATATTTTAATCCAGCATCTGACCTTTATCAATAAATAATTAACAAAAGCGGGAGGACAGTCTCCTGCCCTCCCGGTACTTCTGCTGAAATACATATTGTTTACATAATAAACATTATGCCGGCATCACTTTTTAGTTCTTCCTTTACTGCGGTCCCGATCTTTTTACAGCCCTGCCTCATCGTAGTGGAAGTACTTCCTGGCTGCGTAGTTATACAGGTACATCGCCTTGGCCAGGTTCTTGTCGTTTTCGTCCTCACCGGTAAGCTTCTTGTTGGCCCAGCTGAGCGCTCCGTACTGGAGCGTTGCGGAGTTACTGCCTTCCGTAAGCTTGAAGCTCGATTTTTCGTGCAGCTTCTTTGCTGCTACGTTAGTCTTGAATACGCTCCAGATCTGCGTTCCGTCGCCGTCGGTCTCCGGTGTCAGAGCTGCGGGAGCACCGTCTATCAACACGGATACCTGTCTCTTCAGCTTAAGCTTTATGCTGGTGTCGGACTCCAGCACCAGAGCGAAAGCCTTGGCGCCTAGAGCAGGCCCGCCGGCTGTAACGGAATCGTACGCGCTGTTGCCTCCGGCGAAGTTTGCCATCTCTGAAGCAAGATATCCGTTCGGGTTGGCCAGCTTGTTAGGTCTGCCGTTTATACCGTCGTTGTACTTAAGCGCAAGCTGCGAATAGTGTCCGTAGTTGAGCAGCGCCTTGGCGATCATTACGTCGTTCGCATTGCTGTTCTGCTCGATCTTTCTATTGCACCAGGAGGCTACGGAGTAATCGAACTCGTTTATGTAACCGCTGCTGGTCTTCAGCTTTATCTGGTTTCCGTCGGCATCGAACACTTTTATCCTAAGATCAAGGGTCATCTCCTTGGCGGGGATGTTATTGTAGGATACAAGATAATAGTCGTAATTCTGCGGGTCAACGACAAAGTGGCTGCTGTTCAGCGGCACTTCCGCGACCTGCTCAAAGCCTGCTTTTTCATAATACAGCTTCGCAACGTAATCCATCCGGGGCGCGTCGACTTTAAAGTTGATAGTTATCTTGCCTTCCAGCGTAAGGTTGGCGGCCTTAAGCGCTACCGATCTTATGATCTCCACGTCTTTATCGATGTCCAGTCTGAACCTGCTGCCCACCGCTGTATAACTTACGTAATAACCATTATCAGTCTCTGTTCCGTTCAGATATGCATAGATGAGCGAATCACAAAGGCCTATATCGATGGACTGGAGCTGATTGCCATAGCATCTAAGATGATCCAGCTGGTGTTTTGCGCCGAGAGTTAGCTCCGTCAGTCCGCAGCCCCAGCATATGCAGCGCTGCAGATTTGTGCAGTTCGTTAGATCCAAGGTACCGATGCCGGTGCATTCTGATATATCCAACCTCGTAAGTTTAGTGTTCTTGCTGAGATCTATCCCTTCGAGCGCGCCGCAATTCCTGCATTCCAGTATTTCCAGATCCGGATGATTGGTAACGTTGAGTCTGGTCATGTTTATGCAGTTGTTGCAGTAAAGCGCCTTCAGCTTTTTGCACGTCGCAATGTGGTAGTCCATTAATTCAACCGGATTGTTGGATGCATCGATCCTTTCTACAAGCGTACATTTTCTGAGGCCTACCACCTTTAATTTATTATTTGAGCACAGTATCTCCATAAGACCCGTAGACGCATTCACATCGATCTGTTCTATCTGGTTGTAGCTGCAATCCAGAAATATAAGGCTCGGGCAGTCCTTTGTCCAGCATGTCTCCAAAGAGCAGTTGCTGCAGTAAAGCTGTTCAAGATCCGGGAGCTCATGCGCATACAGTTTCGTAAGGTCGCTATTCCCCGATACGTCGATATATTTCAAGGTCTTGCAGTTCGTCAGATCCTCCCGGTAATGCAGAGAACCGTCCTGCCATTCAAGTTCTTCGACGTTGATGTATTCCAGCCCCTTAAGAGTTCTTACGGCTTCTCCGTTTTCCACATCGTAAATGTCGAGAATCGTCAGATCATTTGCCTCCGACGCGTCTATGTATCTGTCGTTGTTCGCATCCAGACTTGATTCAATGTAATCACGGAAATACGGATCCGGGAAATTGGCTCCGGTAAGAGGAGCCGAATCGAATACAGTACCGGACTTTGTAAGCGTTATCACATTGTAGCAATACGGATAGTTCTGAGTCGCGGAATAAGTATACCCCGGAGCGTGGGTCTGGTTTGTCAGGTATGCTTCGCTTCTGTTGCAGACGCCCGGTTTTGTGGAATTCGGCTTTTCGACTGAAAATGCTAACTGCGGACATTTTTGAGACGATAGTTCTACAGGGTAAAGATGATTGTTGTCATTGTCAGCCTGGCAATACGTAAAGGCAAGATCCGACGTCTCTGCCGTGTCGTACAGCCGGAAGTCCGCGATCTTGCTCGTTTCCGCCACAAGGCTGCCCTTGCCTATGAACAGGGACGAAGCACGGTAGAGTTTTCCGTTCGGAACATCCGAGCTGGATACGATCGATCCGCAGATCCTTGTATCTACCGTGAGCGCCACATAATCCTTCAGCACTACGTTTCCGTACGAGACCAAACCGTTGCCGTTTCCCGCGGATGACACGTTTACCCTGACGGCAATATTACCTGAGATCGTGATGGTTCCGTTTATGTCCCCTTCGTCGTTAGGAACGGATTCATCGTTCCAGGAATATGATGCTATGCCTGCGACCGGCCACATATCCGGATCTGTATTGTTAACATTTACAGTAAGGCTGCCGTTTCCTCGGATCTCAAGCTTTATGTTTGGCGCAACGATACCGTATTTGCTGCCGTTAACGCGGCAGTTCCCGGCCACAAGAATGGCCAGAGACTCACCGTCACCATCAAGCACATTAATGGTTGGACCGTTGTAATTATTCAGGGCCAGAATACCTACGTTCTGGTTGTAATATGCATTATAGTCAGTTGACGTTCCTGTAAACCGCCCCCGTGTCTCGTCGCCGTTTTTATAGTACTGCAGGTTTTCGCTGAACGTGATCGAATCACCGTTATAGCCGAACCTGATCATTGTCGGGGCAGGATAAGAGGGATCCTGCGCATAGACATCCTCGGAGCTTGCTGCCAAAGAAATGCAAAGGACGAGCAGCACCGCAAATAACATCACTATAAACTTAGAATACTTATGCATAATGATGGACACTCCTTTCCAACGATTTATAGAATAATAACCATGCTTTACAGCCCTGCCTCGTCGTAGTGGAAGTACTTCCTTGCTGCGTAGTTGTACAGGTACATGGCCTTTGCCAAGTTCTTGTCGTTAACGTCATCGCCGGTAAGCTTCTTGTTGGCCCAGCTCAGCGCGCCGTAGTACATCGTCGCGGAATTGCTGCCCTCGGTAAGCTTGAACACTGCCTTTTCGTGCAGCCTCTTGGCCGCTACGTCCGTCTTGAACACGCTCCAGATCTGCGTATTGTCGTTGTCGGTCTCCGGTGTCAGAACTGCCGGGGCACCGTCTATCAGCACAGATACCTGTCTCTTCAGCTTAAGCTTAATGCTGGTGTTGGACTCAAGTACAAGTGCGAAAGCCTTTGCGCCAAGTGCCGCTCCTCCCGTAGTAACGGAGTCGTAAGCGCTGTTTCCGCCGGCGAAGTTTGCCATCTCTGTAGCAAGATATCCGTTCGGATTGGCCAGCTTATTAGGCCTGCCGTTTATTCCGTCGTTGTACTTAAGCGCAAGCTGCGAATAATGCCCGTAGTTGAGCAGCGCCTTGGCGATCATTACGTCATCAGCGTTATTGTTCTGGTTGATCTTATTGTTGCACCATTTCGCAACGGAGTAATCGTACTGATCTATGTATCCGCTGCTGATCTTCATGGGTACCTGGTTCCCGTACGCGTCGAACACCTTGATCCTTAGGTTAAGCGTCATTTCCTTCGCGGGTACTTCGCTGTAAGTTACAAGATAGTAGTCATAATTCTCCGGATCCGGAACGAAGTGGCTGCTGTTGAGCGGTACTTCCGCGACCTGTGCAAATCCGGACTTCTCGTAATACAGCTTTGCTACATAGCCCGCATCAGGCGCCTGCACCTTGAAGTTGATGCTTATCTTGCCTTCAAGAGTAAGGTTGGCAGCCTTTAAGGCCACCTCCGGAACCGTTGTCTTAACCGTAGTCGTACTATCTATCCTCAGATCATTATCACCCTTATAATATCTTTCATGATCAGAATTTGAAACATGCGTGCCGTTAAGATAAGCGTCCTTCATCAGCGGCGCTCCGCTGACATCCAGTTCGGACAGCTGATTCTTAAAGCAGTAAAGTAAATTAAGGTCGGTTTTTTCGCCGAGGATCAGGCTGGACATACCGTTGTCCACGCACTCCAGATTCAGAAGATCTCTGTTAGAAGTAAGGTCAAGGCTTTCTATGCGGTTTCCGCCGCAGGACAGAACTCCAAGCTCGGGATTATTGCTGAGATCGAGCGAGGAAATGCTGTTGGAGGGCACATAAAGTACTCCAAGTTCGGGATTATCGCTGAGATCCAGGCTTTCCAGCTGGTTTGTGGCAGCATTGAACTCGAGAAGCTCGTTAAGACCGGACAGGTCTACCGTTTTAATGCGATTTCTGGAGATCTGAATATGGACCAGTTGATCCGGAATCATGCCGTTAACGGACAGATCCAAGGTCCTTATGAAGCTGTCCGTCCATGTGAGTCTTTCCAGATTATAGAACAATTCCACACCCGCAATGCTGTGAGCATCGGCGTACTCGGTGCTGTAACTACAGTTCGCTACTATCTGATCTACACCTGAGATCTCCGAATTCGTAAGCCATCCGTCTCCGTCGTCGATCTTATCCAGAACGTAATTACGGAACGAGGGATCCGGGAACAGCGCACCGCAGATCGGGTTGCGTCCGGCAACGAGTTCCTTTGAACGGATGAAGACGGAATGCGAGTCGTTTCCGCTGAACTCTATGATTTCGTAGCCATATGCCAGCCCCCTCCTGAGCGACGGGATCAGGTCCTGATACATAAGTTCCGCATCGCCCTCGTCTCCGACTGCCGAGAAAGATACATAATCCGCATTCAGCACCACGAACCTTGAGCTTGCGTTAGGACCGGAATGATTTGGCAGATAGAGCGCATAAGCGGACGGGTAGTGATTCAGGTTATCCCATTCGTCCCTTGCGGCTATCGATGAGTTAACGCCTTGATCGGTAGTAATGATCAGACTTCCGGTCGTGTAAAGACCGGCGAAAGTACCTGTTGCTTCTTTGCCGTAATATGCATTTATGTCTACCAGTGCGTGGTCCTTTATAACTACGTCACCCAGTGCATAGATGCCCTTGACGGCTCCTTCGCTGGCAAAATCTATGAATACCTGAGCATTTCCGGAAACAACAAGTTTCTTTCCGTTCCCGTAAGAACCGGTAGCCCATGCAGGCGCTATAGCCGCACCACCCTGATTCGCATCGGGGCATTGGCCGCTGACATACATTTTTCCGTTGGATCCGCGTGCAGTTATCTCGACATCGTTTCCGCCGACCTCCACCGGATTATAATATGTCCCTGCATTAACATAGTTGTTGCCGGAAAGGTCTATCGTCAGTTTCTTTCCGTATTGTCTGCTAATGCCGATAGCTTTTCCGCTGTAGCCGTTTAAATACAGGGTGCCTGTCTCGGGTTCGTAATAAGCATTCCATCCGGAGGAACTGCTTGTTGCAGAGGTCGCTCCGTTCTTATAATATTTGTTTTCATCGGAAAAACGGACATTTCCGTTAACATATATGTATCGCGGCTCCCATGCGTTAGCATTGCTTGAAGGCGCGATGACCACCCTTCCCGGCCTGTTGCCGCTGCTGTCCGCAACATACGCGGAACCGGAGCTGCCAGTAGTTTTCCAGTAGCCGCCGGACGGAACAACTATCTTGTGCGTTCCGGATATGTAATGGCTTCCTTTAACATATACAGCCCCGTAAGAACTGTACTGAGTGTTTGAACCGGAAGTATCCTCTACTTCGGCAAACAGAACGGCATTGCCGCCGATGCTCAGGTTTCCCTGGGCCATCATTGCGCTTCTTTTGCCTGCAGTAGTTCTTACAACTGCGTTTCCGGTAAGCATGATGTCATTCTTGTCAGCAGTATCGATGCCCAAATATGATCCGTAAACGTTGAGCGAACCGCCTTCGATTATTATCTCTGCCTGCCCCTGCAGTTCGTTAAACGCAGTACTGATTCCGTAGCCGTACCCGTTGGATGCGATTGCGTTTGCAGTCACGTCGCCGCCGTTCATCCACCAGCTGCCGTCGATTGAGGAGGATGTACCGATACCGGTAGCGTTTTTTCCGCTGGCGGATGTCGAGGCGTTAAGAACAGCCGTTCCCCCGGTGATATTGATCGTTCTTGCGAGCAAGGCTGTTGCACTTCCTGTGCTTGTGACGTTTACGTTAACGACCGCGTTTCCGGACATCCGGAATTCGTTTACATCGATACCGTACAGACCCCAGTAAGAATCTGTGCTGTCTCCGCGCACTTCCAGAATGCCGTCCGAAACCACAAGCAGTCCGCTGTTACCTACCAGGCACGAGGATCGGGTAACGCCTACGCCGCCGACGATCACATGACCACCCTGTATATATGTCTTGCTGGACGGACGCATGGATATGTAACCGTATCCATCATTTGAACCAAGCACCCTCAGAACACCTGAATTGCTGCCGGTGATCGTAAGCGTTCTTGCTCCGCTGTTATCGTTGTAGTCAAATTTGAAGCAATTGACGGTAACATTATCGCCGTCCCTGAGTATGACCGTAAGATCTCCGTCCAAGACGACATGATCCACACCGTCCAGTTCTGACGCATAGACGGTACCGCTGAAATGCTGCCCTTCCCACGCGTACGCATTCCTGCTGCCTATAGCCGCTGCAATGCAAAGCAAAAGCACAACGGCAAATAACAAACACAGTAGGCCTTTAATGTTTTTCTTCATGTCGTTTACCTCCGGAAATCATAAGACTTGCCTATTATCAGAACAGGAGGAACCTTACTGCGGTCCCTCCTGTTATCTAAGTTTCCTTATTGCAGCCCTGCCTCGTCATAGTGGAAGTACTTTCTGGCTGCGTAGTTATAAAGATACATTGCCTTTGCCAGATTCTTATCGTTTTCGTCCTCGCCGGTAAGCTTCTTGTTGGCCCAGCTCAGCGCGCCGTAGTAGATCGTTGCGGAGTTGCTGCCCTCAGTAAGTTTGAAGCTCGATTTTTCGTGCAGTTTCTTGGCTGCTATATCCGTCTTGAACACGCTCCAGATCTGCGTTCCGTCACCGTCGGTCTCCGGTGTCAGAACTGCCGAGGCACCGTCTATCAGCACGGACACCTGCCTCTTCAGCTTAAGTTTGATGCTTGTGTTGGACTCCAGCACCAGAGCAACCGCCTTAGCGCCGAGCGCGGTCCCGCCGGCTGTAACGGAATCGTACGCGCTGTTGCCCCCGGCAAAGTTTGCCATTTCTGCTGCCAGATATCCGTTCGGATTGGCCAGCTTATTAGGCCTGCCGTTTATACCGTCGTTGTACTTAAGCGCAAGCTGCGAATAGTGTCCGTAGTTGAGCAGCGCCTTGGCGATCATTACGTCGTTCGCGTTGCTGTTCTGTTCGATCTTTCTGTTGCACCAGGAGGCTACTGAGTAATCGTACTGATCTATGTAGCCGCTGCTGATCTTCATGGGCACCTGGTTTCCGTATGCGTCAAATACCTTGATCCTTAGGTTAAGCGTCATTTCTTTAGCCGGGATCTCGCTGTAAGATACAAGATAGTGATCGTAATTCTGCGGGTCAACTACGAAGTGACTGCTGTTCAGAGGCACTTCC